>Ga0123355_10012920_pt1 | contig 12963 bp, 7 predicted proteins | sample TergutEmb28metaG_3_FD_89872 | JGI IMG/M metagenome (GOLD analysis project Ga0123355, IMG submission 89872) | Embiratermes neotenicus P1 segment gut microbial communities from Petit-Saut dam, French Guiana - Emb289 P1 | ecosystem: Host-associated > Arthropoda: Insects > Digestive system > Gut ... | reverse complement strand
CAACCGGCAAAACTCCTCGGCCCCCCCCCCCTTCCCCCCTTTTCCCCCCTCATCCCCCCCCCCCCCCGTGTGCCGCCTTGTGCCATCAGGTTCTAAACGCGCTATACGACATTCTCTGACTCACACGCTAGGCTGAGTTGCCCGTTTCAGTACAGTGCAGTATTGTCACCTGTAAGGTTAAAATGTCCAGATGGGCCTTTCGAACTTTGAAGATGTCACAACGTTGCCTCGAAAGGTCGGGAACCAGTTACTCAGTGACGCGGAGTCACATCCCAGAAGAAGGGATATCACACACCTGCATGGTACTCCCAAAATTGAAGTAATACTTTATCTTTAAAAAATATTATGTCCAAATTGCCGTTTGCAGATATCGATATAAAATTGCATGTGTATATTTTATATTCGTTGTGAAAAGGCCGTCACCAGGATGCAATGTCAAACATCAGAGACTCTTCTAAGGAATCAACTTCGTAAAAACAGGGCGACATTGTAAATAAAGCGCAGAGCTAGTGGATCGCCTTCATCCTGTCCTCATAACAGGATGTGCGAGTTCTGTGACGGTGTAACCAGGGTCGCCGAGAGGGGTTTCGGCCTCCGGCGAAAAACTTTTTAGGAGCCCATAGCAAAGGCGAATCAACTAAGTATTTACACTAGATCGCACAGACTCTTAGATCTAGACTGATCTGGACTTGGTATGACAGTTTAATTTGTACAATCGACAAATATTGTGACTGCCGGAAATACAAAAACATGTATCAAAATCGGATCCCAGGCACCCTTCTGTGCCGCCGGGCCCCGGTAGTTTGTATGGCCTCCCCCCCCCCCCTTGTACGGCCTCAACCCCCTTGTACGGTCACCCCACGCCCTTTTCGGCACTGGGTATAACTCGCCGCAAGACCTTATTTGCACTTCCATGACCCGTGTCTACCTATTCCCATACGGTGGCAAAACCGTTCGCATCATTAACATAGGACCCCGAAAGTCCCTATAAATGTACCTACACTTGTTACGAAGTCATTGTCATCACGACAAAATCATCACACACGAAGTCCCTTAATACTGATCTTATCCCCCACTAATCACAGAGAATTAAGAGCGGATAAATTGTGTGGATTGATAGCCACCATTCAGTCAAAGTCGTTTATCGTTTCGTATTTATAAAACATTAACGATGAAGGTAGGACCTTGCAGGCCCCATTGTCTTTTATTAGTGTGTCTGTGTCACCACAGGGGAGAAATTTGTGCTGGGTGTAGTTAGGCTAATTTTTAATTTTATCTCGGAGAGCAGAAGGGGCAGGAAAATCGATAAACTGACCTACACAGAGCAGTTTTATAATGTTCACTCTTCGTCAAGTATTGTTTTAGTGCTATTATATGATGGCTGAGAATTTTATGGCTGGTTATGGGGCAGATGAAGATTAACGTACATCTCTGTCCGGCAACAGTTTTCTAAGTGCATGTGTGTTTCTTAATATTTTGTAATTTTCAATACTGCAAGACGTCAGAGTGTCATTATACAATATAAACTAACAAAATGCACCCTTTCTAAATTAATATTTTAATTTTTAATTTTTTTGTGTCTTCTGCATGTTTCGAAGCCGAGGGTTCATCTTCAGAATTGAACACACTTTTCTACCTACAACATTGCTTATACTGATGCACGTAAAACAGTGTTTCTCAATATTTGTGAGATCGCGACCCGGTAAATTCTTTTTTCATAACAGGAGGGTCCTGTCCCAACAGATTTACTCGTCAGTACCTTTCCAATTTTCTTTTTAAGTTCATACATTAAACTAACATAAGTATTAATAATTAATTATGGCATAATCATAAAGACTATTAATACAATTATGTGTACGGTGTGGCATGTTGACAAGTATAAAATTACATTTAAATTAATTATCAGTTCCAGGAGAGTCTCTTGCGGTCCGGTATAATTGATGCCAGGGCTCGGTATCGGGTCGCGGCCCGGCGGTTGAGAAACGCTGATGTAAAACACACTATACCATACCTGTGTGTACAACCGTCTTCCTGAAGATGAACCCTCGGTTTCGAAATAATTCGACGACATAAAATAATTAAAATTTAAAATATTAATTTAGAAAAGCTGCATTTTGTTGGTTTATATTTTATAACTATATTACAATGCACGGTGCAAAAAAGAGCCGTTAAACTGTCCATTGTTCCGTATATTGTCTAGACACAAGCTGTACGAACCTCTGCGCACTTTCACGTTTAATTTAAAAGCCCTATTCGCAAATTGTACATCAGAATAACCACAAAGTTTCGAGACGGAATAGGCCACACTATTCCTAGCCGCTGAATATGCAGTAAGCCATTTAACCGATTATTGGTAAGTAGTTAATCTACTAGAACTGCTGGTAGGCGTAAAATAATACAACAGCCTTATTTTGCCGTTTTGAAAATTAGGGAAACAAAAAGTGCCATAAGACTTTCCGCATTAATGAAGAAAGACGCCCCATTATTTCCGTGTCACTGAAGGAAGGTTTCTTTACATTTACATATTAAACATCTGGGAAACTGTCACCTTCCGTGACCAAACACAGTCTAAACACTGGGTGAGAGAATCGTATCATGGCGGGTTGTAAGGGAACATTTAACGCCTGTTTGTGATGTGAATGCGATTGAACTAGTGTACGATGAATTTCGTGTGCACTTCCATTTTTGAGCTGTTAATTGTCAAAACAAAGCAATTAAAAAATACAAGCGATTACCGATAGCAGTTTACCGGTGAACTATTTTTTCTGTAATGCTTGTCATACGATTTACAATTCCGATCCTTGTTTTTGTTGACACAATTCTCAGGTTATACGTCGAAAATCCGAGAATTCTGGGTAAGAAAAATGATAGCAGGTATTTGAAGGGAGGTGAAGAAAGGATATCCACACTTCTGAGAAGTCCTTTTCTCCATTTCATCCAAATGGCTTTTCTTCAGTAGGAAACCCTGGGAGTTTCTCTGTAGGCTGGGTAGCTAGTTGAAGCAGATGATGGGAAGTGTAGAAGTTTTGGAAGGCTGATGCGAAGGGTGGGAGGATTGAGTCAGTGTGTTTCGGGTAAAGTTCTTAGGCCTCGGTTGCTGACGGTGGCGCTGATGGTTGCTGGGATGTGCAGCCAGGATCAATAAACCGCTTGCTACGCGCTGCTTTGCTCACCCCGTCTTCGTGTGCAATCGGGGTCGCTTCCAGATGGGTTACCAAAGTGACGGTCAGGAGGAGTACGGAGGGGGAAACAGCCCAGGGAAGAGAAAGTCATATTATACAGCCTGTTCTGTTCCTGCCTACACAAAAAGACAGAAAGGATTTTAGGTGACGGTTTGTGTGTGTGTGTGTGTGTGTGTGTGTGTGTGTATGCATGTGTGTGTGTAACGAATGAAGACTTGCACAGACTAGCAAACTAACAATAACAGTAGTTACAGAAGTTTCAAGTTTTCTAGAATGTTATGCCTTGTTGAATTGTCAGTAGTTGCCATTATTTTAAAATCTCGCTGTGCTTCAGTCTTTCGGGTCAAACAGAACGAGGCTTGTTGAACTAGACCTTAAAGACGAAGGCGCTACACCCAGTCGAAAAGCAACGCCGCTGGGATAGCCTTATTGGTACTGTGAAATCTATATTGGCCAACTTCGGTCCACTCACAGCCGTCAAATTCATACATTTGGCAAACACGGAAAACACTTGCCATTATGAAAATTGAACATTGCAGCTGCCACTCGCGTAGATGTTCAGAGGCAGGTGGTTGAGTAGGAGAGCAGATACACAACCGTGTTAATGAACGGGAACTTGAATTACACTAATGGGTCTGTTGCCACCAGGAAATTTCAGTCTCTTGTTCATTCTTGGCAGAGAAAATATGGGAGTTGATCGGACAAGAAGCAGTTGTGAGGAATTCGGACCGTGTGCAGTATAACGCAAGAATTTCACAGTCGTTTAGGTCGGCCAACACAAAGGAGGTTGAACTTACAGATAAAGCATAGCGCTAAATGTGAAATTGTGGCTAAGATTCAAGGTGCACATGTGGGCAAGTAACGACCATGCAAAATATCATAGGAATTTGTCAGTTTCGTAGAAGCGTGGCCGACTGACAGATCGCCAGCTTACAAGGGTGGCTAACTTCACAGGATTTACTATACTTGTGGCGATTACGAAGTGCCGTGTTTGTTGTACAGAAGAGTAGTGCGGTTCAGCCGATATAAAATTTTGATCCTGCATTTAGATTCAAAAAATATACCAAACCATCATTAATAAGAATCAAGGAATTACCACTACACTGTGCGTGATATGCCATAACAGCGCTGATCTCACACGGATCAATTTAAAATTTAAACTGGGGTTTCCGCTCGAAATTTTTGCCCGCTTTCGTAACCAAATATCACAAGTGACGGTAGCACATTGTCATGACCTCTTTTCCCACCTCTGTACACTTCAAACAGAATCACTTGGAACTATATTTTGAATTGAATCTGCAACCGCTACAGCGTCGTTAAATTCCTATGAAATCATTTTCTCCATCCCAAAGAACCAGTTCGACTTCACATGACCACATACGTTATAAAGGTCATTACATAAAATCTCTCAGTCCTGGAATTTAGGTTACATTCTTCTGCCTGAGGTCAACGTCTTGCAAGTAGATAATGTAGTACGGCAAATAGTGACTTCTAATGCTGTTAAGTAGAACTGAACGTTTCTCGCTGAGTCACATATTATACTACTTTAGAAGATATTATTTCGCCTGGTAAATAAGAGTTATTATATTAAATGTTGCTAGCGGTCTGGACAGAACATGCGTTTTATTTCATAGTTTCTACAGTGCTGAAGAAGGCATAACATTTCTCCAAGGTCATTTCGGTATTATCGGATGCCATTCTTCACGGAGGGTTGGTTTGTCTGAGGGGTGGATCTGTCTAAAACAGCGAGTGCTACAGGGGCGGAGGGATAATGTATAATAATGGCTTGCAGAGGAGAGGAAAGGAATCTAGATGCTGATTGGATAGCATCTGGAACCAATGAATGGCCCCTCCTTTGTTTGGAAACTTTATCATTTTTTGAGTAGAATCATAAAATGCATTATGCTACGTACCGTTTGTTTATATCAGCAGTTCGATGCAAGAGCGAAAACTTGCATTTATTTCGTTAAAATTAGTGGCTGAAAATGTACTATAAAAGATGCAAGCTTCATTAATTACTGACAGGAAGATTAGTCTAGAAGTAAATGCTGAGAAATTTAATTATATATTCATGTATTAACAGAATGTAGGAGAAAATAAAAATAACCCTCTGGTAAATTTCAGATATATAAAATATTACAAATGAAAACTGCATGCATGAAGAAATAAAGATCAGATAAATTCAGGTTATGCCTCCTAAGAACACAAACATTAAAGGATACCGAGCTATAATTTTGCAATTTGCGGGTGTGAGTCTTGATCTCTCACCTTAAGAGAAGAACGTAGAACGAGGGTGTTTGAAAATAGGACGCGGAGGGAGAATAATTGGGCCTAAGAGAGAGGAAATAAGACCGAAGAAAATGCCACAACGAAGATCTGCCAGCTTGTATTCCACCCGTTACCAAAAGTATGTGAGCAATACGGTTATAAGAAATGTGCAGTTATACGTTAATGGAAGAAGAAGGGAATTTTGTATGAGTACAGTTAAAGTACGTTTTCTTCTGGAAAATTACTGTTATAGAAGTGAGGTTCTGTGTGTGTACGTCCGCACGTACTTCGTGTACACAGCTTTAAATACGTACAGCATGTGAGTAAATGCCTCCCGCTCATACGCTGCCTGAGTATTGAATTAGAATCAGCCAGACTTAGATGCACTACATTCCCCAACACGGGGTCAGCGACTGATTTCCGTAACAGAGGATGAATAGCACGTTTATTACCAGCGTTGCCAGATCCACAGGGCTTTTTTGACTACCAAAATTTTTTTTTTCGTTATATTTATACGTTCAGCCCTTGCGTGCAATGTTCCTTTAGCGTACAAGGTAACGACATATTCTGAGGACACGGAACGGTTGCTTGTTGTGTAAGGACTTATGATTATTAAACATTATGAATGTTAAAGCTACAAGATTCGATTAATTTACTAGAATGTGAGTTATATTAATGCGATATCAGTAGAAATAATTTCGTATTGATATGAATTCAACTGCTTAATTCTTTGAGTGCATAATACTTTTTGGTATGCTCTAATGGAAAAAGAGGAATTCCATTCATTACGGATAGATTGATTTGGTTGGTAGGAAGGTATAAATAACTGAATAACCAGAAATATTTTTTTTCCCCGAATAGAAGCAGCATTCAGTGTGTAAGATTTACTCACCCATACATTTAGTCATTCCCTGGTACTACGGCCCATGTATGACCTTGCCCCCCCTCCCCCCATATTCTCTCATTTCTCTTGCACGCCATCTTCTTTCATCCAAAACCTTGACGTCATCAGTAAAGTACCTTTCCTGTGTCACCGTGGTCTGAGCCCGTATTTAAGACGAGATGCAAATTTTAAGAGTTACGAAAGTTTTAATAAACACAACACCAGCTTTTTTTATTTTACATTTATGCATCAATTTGTAATGCAAATTAAGGTTGTAAGATGTACAATATTTGAATTTATTTAAGGTAGGTGCGGTTCATCAGTGTAAAAATGACAGGGTAAAACTATTCGATATGGACATGAGCGGCGTAGATGGCATGTCCGTCAGGAATCAGGCGTCGATTAATAGCCTATCATTTCTCAGTAATACCTGCAAATAAAAATCAGAAACGCAACAGGTCATCTATCTCATAGTCCTGCTTCTTGTTCTAGTGACTTTTAAGCCAGTGGCATTGCTACTTTCAGGAAGGGAAATAACTTGCTTGTAAATTTCCAATATAATGAGGGCCTGCATATTGTGGAATGCACATTTTATACTTAAGTACACTTACGTATAAATTTTCGTGCCGTATGTTGTGTTTAACCAAGTGACAGCCGTTGTCTTGGTGGTGAAGCTTTCAAGAATTTAGTGAAACCCGTTTATAAGTGAATCGCGATCGACTGGGTAATATCTGATTATCATCCGCACACCAAGTGTACGCTGCACTGCCCGGTAACGTACACATCGCGTGGCATATCTGGACTAGAAGGTTGTAGGTCATACTGAATCAAAGCCGAAGTTTTTATACACCACCTATATACATAATACTCTGTAGCAGCTAAGAACTGACAACTGTGACAAATTATGGTTAGTGTGTTGACATGTAACACTAGAACATTTTAACTAAAAACCGACAACCGGAATGGCTTATGATCAAATACTATAAAACATTTTTAATATCAGTTTGATGCATTTTAACAATTTTATGTATTTTAACTTTCATACGTTTTAATTACGTTTAGAACAAAAAAAGTAACATATATTGGCAGGTTGGCTTTTACACCTTTGGTGTAATAACTCCCTGAAGATGGCACCTCGGTGCCGAAACTGTTGGAGTTTACGTATGTCATGTGTGTTTATTACGGAGTGCATATGTTGGAATATATATTGATTCTACACATGTTTATAGTACTGTAACTGTGATATCCGTGCTGTTGTGATGGGAAACTTCCACCAGTGAAGCGTCGCTTCCATAAACATTCCCGAAACGTGCTGTAATTACTTTAAGATACTTGTTCAATAATGTAACAGTTACTTTTGTGACGTCTTCTGGTTTCTGTGTACTATTTCTGCATCTAGAAGGACCATCCGTAAGTATTTAAAGTTCCTTCGGTTTTGTAGTCGACTGCCGAGAAAACTCAGTCACTGTAGTGACTAGACAAGTGGTTGGGTGGTTCAGAAACTGTAGTTCATTCCCTACAGGATGTCCCATAATGTCAAGATACACTCTGGATCCCACCCTGCCTCATTCAGTGTATATCGGGAACCCTTTCCTCGGGGTAAAGCAGGTGGGGCGTGAAGCCGAACTCGCACCTCCATTCGACGCCAAGGCTGGGAATGCGTGTGTATCTGTACTTTCACGCCAACCATTCGCCAAACAACATGGATCAAATTTACATCTGACAGTTTGTATTTTTGATCACTGTTTCCTTTTTGCCTAAGAAGATACGTTTTCTGAAATTTTAGGGTTGTTTGACCGTGCATCTTCATCATGAAATAAAGTGAAATGCCAACTTGATGCAACAATGCCGTGCACCATCCAGACCGTACATACGACCTACGCAGCGGCTCTCAGGACCACCACCCTTCTACAAACTAGGCGCAGAAAACCATATGCTGCAACTTAACATCTAGTGCTACTGATGATGGGCGTATGCGCCCGAAACATGTCGAGCTAAGGAAACTTCAATAAATTACATAGTTGCATCAAGCTGGCATTTCACTTTATTTCAAGACGCGTTTTTATTCAGTCCCTTTATCCAGTTGGGCTTGACATGTACACTTAGAAATGGTGAGATGGATGAGAAATGTATACGTTTGCTTTGCTCGCCTGCTGGGCTCGACCCATTTGAACGAGCTGCGCGCAAATCGGTGGGGGAAGGGTCTGTAAATTGCTTGTAAGATGGTGGACTGCACTGATCTTTCGTTAGGACAGGAACAAATTTCGGACTCCTAGAATGCGATATCGAACGTTTGTGTTCCGTAGAGTGTGTGTACTTTCCTGAGTATGTGAACGAGTATCACAGTCTAAGAATGGCTCTGCTATATTGATCAACTTAATGAAGACGAAATACAATTCTTATGTATTGAATTTGTAGCAGGACAGTGCAGCTGGTATGTGGAGTTTTTATGATCCTCTTGATGGCGTCCGCTTTCTAATCTTGTACGTGGGTGTATAAGCGAGAATCCGTAAGGTGGTGAAACATCCATAAGAATCGTTGTGACAATTTATATGGTCTGTAATATATGTCTCATTTCTTTCCTCTTGTACTGTGTTTTATGTGAATTTTACAATAGCAACTACTCCCTCTGAAATCAGTACTTTCTGTCACGTAACAATAAATTAATTGAAATGATTTGTCCTTTAACAAACAAAATGTGTTTATGAAGGTAATTTACACGCTATGGCAGATATTTCGTTTCATTTTCCGGTACAGACTTAGTCATCTTTTATATTATGCCTCTTCTTTTGTGCTGTAATAGGCGTTAATACATTACAATAGAAGAGAAGTGTTGGCAAATTTTGGGATTTCCGAACCACATAATTACATTACATTCCACAAAATGCAAAGTATTTTAAGCGGAACTGCCAAGAAATATTGAATTCACTCATGTTATTTCGTTGATATAATGGTCATCATCATCTTACAATCATGATGACAACAGCTGTGCCTCCCGGCGGAATTCAAACCTGGACTCCCAATAAGCAAGAGGCCGCGAACCCACGCCTTATTCTGCCCGGTAGCTTTTAATTGTCTGCCTTCTATATGCGGTAAAGGGAGACAGATTCTGTAGAACGATTTCCGTTTTCCCACCTGGCCCTGACACCCTCACAAAGCTTTTGGTTGCCATGCGGATCCCTCCTCCAAAAATAACTTAGTTCTTCAAGCTCTCAGTCACAACTCACTGTACAGTTTAATAGTTTATTTCGAAAATGTAACGTGTAGCATTATTTATGTATTTATTGTATTATTATTGTTATTATTATTATTATTGTTGTGTTTTTTAAACTTTGCCTTTCTTCCATCGTAGTGCTCTCTGTGCCTTCTTGTTCTCGCCACTTTAGGCATTTAACTTGTGACGTCTCTTCCATCTATAAAAACAGGTATGGTTCTACTGAGTAGTTCTGAAAGGCTACAAGTACACGCTGCATTTCGAAATAACCGATTTAGTTAGTGAAGATGTTCACAAACTAGGAACAGGGTTTGAACGCCTTGCTGAATTCAGTGTAAATTTCTTTCATAAAATTTTTTTCTTAGCAGGAATTGCAATAAAATTTAGATTAGGTGAACCCAAAGGAGACCAACTGTGTGTGCCTGCTGATCAGCATCTGCTGAACTCCGGTTCAGAGAAGGGTAGATTGTAACGTTGCGTTCAGACTTACTCTTTGTATGTACCGAAATAATTTGAAGTCGTGATTTATGTAATGTGAGAAGGGAGCAGCAGGGTTTTCTAACCTTATTGCTGTTTTTAATTTTCTTTCCATTAAACCATTTACCACCATCTTTCACGCACGCTGCAGGTCCGAGCAACCAACATGTCATCATAACCGCATTCTGAGCGCAGAGGAGTTTGTCTTTTTGGTAAGACGCGTGATTCAGCTGTGAATTATTTGTGCGTTTTAGGCATTAATAAAGTAAAATATTAATGTAGAAGTCCCCATGCAAACTGGCGTTAAATGGCAGGTAATTCCTAATTTGTACAGCCATTTAAAACCTGGCTTTATATCTCGGCACGTTGTGATACCGTGGGAAAGTTTAGAATGCTGACACTTTTTTTGATTCGTGTTACAAGGTAAAGGAGCAAATGTGAACATATTGTACTAAGTGATTCACAGTCCTTGAGAAGTTGATTTCCTGCCATCTGCGGACCCCGAAGGCCCATTCGCGCTTAAATAAATAGGAGTTGTACTTTCTGCAAGATAAGGGGATATTCGTAAACTGATGGAAGTTAAATAGGAGATGCATCTTCTGAAAGATTAGTAAATATTTGTGAACTGATGAAAAGAGAGTAGTGCTAAGAGATTCATTAACACTTATCGCTCCAAATCTGAGTTAAATTCTACAGCGTTTTCCGCGGTACCAGGTCTAATGTCGAGCTCAAACCATTTTCAGTGTTTTATAGTAGTTTTCCCTAAGCGTCTGTTATCTAGTGTCTGCTTTTAAAATTTGCAGATTAGAGATTTTCTGTAAAATTAATGTGGACCATGTTTTAAGTCACTTAATTCCACAGCATTTAATATTACGTACCTGTAATACAGGTAATTGTTGGCATTTGTAGTACGCGTGCAAAGGCGAGAGTTGGAGCCGCAGAATACATAATTTCGTGACACGATTTTTTTTTTTAATTGAGAACGTTTCCAACACATAAACATGGTTAGTGGAGGGTTTCCTTGCAGAAGTGTGGTATATTTGTGGATTAAGTTCGCCAAGTTTAGCACATCCAAACACAATTCCATGTCAGTTTGCCTGAAGACAGCATGAAAAGTGGCTGCCTGTGGTGGGTTCACTACTTGAAAAATTGTGTTGTTAGGTTACTGGCCTGGGAAATTGAAGTCCTCAGCTGTTACTGAAACAGAATGTTGACTGTATCGGAATCGGAAAGTTTGGTATGTTGGCTAGAGATTGAACTGGATCTGTAAGTTCCTGGATGTCATTGTTAGAGGGTTTTCATTCCCCACACGCAGTGTGTGTGTGCGTGCGCGCGTGTGTGTGTGTGTGTGTGTGTGTGAGTGGAGGAAAGTCTGCATCCATAGCAATCATGCAAATAAAAATAGAAATGGTACTAAAACTACTGCCACACGTTTCTGCTGTTGGACTTTATGCAAAACCCAGAATATTACAGGACCTAAAAATTCACCGAAATTATGTTTATGCTGTTCTGCTGACGGACAACGTAGGAATCGTGGTTCCATCCTCGGCACTGACAAGCATCGAAGACCAGGACAGCAGCCAATTCAGCCTCCCTATTCGGTGGGTGCAGTGGGCGCTTACCCTAGTGGTAAAGAGTCTGCAGCATGAAGCTAAATACTCCCTTTCTTATAGTGCCTTTCTGACTTATTTAGCTGTAGATTATCTTTGCCTTCACTGGCAGAATGGCTGTTTAGCGACATACTTTCTACATCACCTTTGATATGTGAACCCTACGGTGTTGTACCCAGTTCATTGTAGCGACTGAGATTGTGCAGGGGTACGCCAATGCATTTGTGCCAAAATTTGAGACTGACACATACTACGTAGTAAGTTCCGTGTTTTCCGTTGTGTCTCTGTTCCTATATAGGCGCATACATGCACACCCCTCTCCTACTAAAAGGGCCTGTGTACTATACTGTGTTCCCGGATGAGTGCAAACAAATGGGCGGTTGATTCGATCCAAAGAAACCAATAGTTTGGCTGCTTTGTGAGTGGCGCTCACTAAAGAGATGGAGTGTTACTTTGTAGCGTATTCGCTATGGTTACGTCCATTCCGTGAGAGACATCTTTCAGCGGCTGTTTGGAGATGACATTTGAGAAGCCATAGTGTCTTCCTTTTGTGGGTGAACACGTTTCAAGTAACGCACTCCATTTTTCGGATGGAGTGTGTTGTAGGAACTAACTGTTTGAAAAGAATAGAGTGTAGATGTGATGAGACATCCAAGTAATAGAATGGGAAGGAAAAAAGAAGCATTTAAAAATAATTATGTGGGACGATTAATGTGGTTAAAATGGCAAACTAATAAAGAGAAGTCATTATTTTGAAATTTAATGGTGACAAGGCAACATATAGGGCCTTTGTGTGTGTGTGTGTGTGGGGGGGGGGGGTGTCACGTACCTGGTGTGTAATGAGATATGCATAACCATGTCTTTTACACTATTATTGAAATGTGTTGAATTTACTAACTCAACTTTAATCCGCTTATAATGACAGTGTTAAGGGCTGTTATTTAGCTACATTTGTTTTTAAAGAAGAAGAAGACCTGAAAACGGGAACCGATCCTGTCCCCAAAATGTAGTAGTGAGTAAATTGTGATATGCGAAGGAAAAAGTCCATAAACTCGATGAATTCAGATGTCAAAAGTCTCCCTTTTCTTACAACTTTCCTTTCAGAATTTTGAGCGGAGAGCGAGCTGTGTGGCAAGGGTTTTCATCGCTGTAGCAGAACTGAGGTTTTAGTAAAGCACACAAACACACACACACACACACACATGTATGGTGTTCTTCGTTTGACTAGGCTTTGGTGAAAATTTTATGAGTTGTCGTAAAGTTCTATAAATGCACCTGTAAGATGCTCGTAAAAACAATCTCTCTTCAACCCCCCCCCCCTTTCTCTCT
>Ga0123355_10012919_pt1 | contig 12964 bp, 6 predicted proteins | sample TergutEmb28metaG_3_FD_89872 | JGI IMG/M metagenome (GOLD analysis project Ga0123355, IMG submission 89872) | Embiratermes neotenicus P1 segment gut microbial communities from Petit-Saut dam, French Guiana - Emb289 P1 | ecosystem: Host-associated > Arthropoda: Insects > Digestive system > Gut ... | reverse complement strand
TTGTTGAGAAGCTAAATGGTTTGCAGCTAGTCAAGAAATTCCCCGCATTTCACGGAACCCGAAGGTTCATTACCGCACTCACAGGCGTCCGCCACCTGTCTCTATCCTGGTCCAGCCCAATCCAGTCCATAAACTCACATCCCACCTTCTGAAGATCCATTCTAATATTATCCACCCATCTACGCCTAGGTCTCCCCAGCGGTCTCCTTCCCTCCGATTTCCTCACAAAGACCCTATACACCCCCCTCTCCTCACCCATACGCGCCACATGCACAACCCATCTCATTCTTCTCGATTTTATCACCCGCAAAATATTGGGTGAGGAGCACAGATCATTTAGCTCCTCGTTATGCAATCTCCTCCATTCCCCCATTACCTCGTCCCTCCTAGGTCCAAATATTCTCCTCAACACCATATTCTCAAACACCCTCAGCTTCCTTTCCGCCCTCAATCTCAGCGACCAAGTTTCACACCCATACAAGAATATTAACATTCTTAGCAAATTTGACTAAGCCCTAATTACGATAACTAATTAATTTCCACAACAAACGATATAACATTTCTCGGATTGTGTGTACACAATGCACTATCCTGGAAAACACACTTTGAACAAAATATAGGGAAATTAAGTGCAGTCTACTATGCAATGAGATCAGTCAAGACGTTTATGTCACAGGGAACACTGACAAAGTTTTACTGTGCCTATTGTCATTCTGTTTTCATTCTGTTGGTGCATTGCGGTGGCCGCGCGTTCTAAGGCGTGGATCTGGGGCAGCTCGCAATTGGAGATCCCGGTTCCCAACCCCGCAAGGACATAGATGTCTGTTGCTTCAGAGTGTTTTGTGTTATCAAGTAGAGGTCTCTGCATCGAGTTGATCATTATCCAAGAGAAGTCCTACGGATTTGACATTCAGAGGACCGTGAATTGTGATGTATTCTTACAATAAAACCAACGAGATACAGTAATTTCTCAAATGTATTTTTGGAATAGAACTCTATAAGTTTCGGACCGGTTTTCTGTCCATCATCTGGAGTCCAGTACTTTACACTCCACGTAGCAAGCAGTCAGCATAACCTGTATGGCGTATACCTATTGCTGTATTTACAGTGGTAAACCCTTGATGATGGACAGAGGAACTCTCCGAAACATGTGAAGCAGTGTTCCTCAACCGCTGTGCCGCCGCCCGGTACCGGGTCCAGGCATCAATTATATCGGGCCGCGAGAGATTCTCCTGGATTTGATAACTAATTTAAGTGTAATTTTATATTTGTCAACATGCCACACCTTACACGTAATTGTACTAATACTCTTTATGATTGTGTCATAATTAATTATTAATACTTATGTTGGTTTAATGTATGAACTTAAAAAAAATTGGAAAGGCACTGACGAGTAAATTTTGTTGGAACCGGGCCCTCGTCTTATGAAAAAAATTACCGGGCCGCGTTATCACAAAAGTTGAGAAACAATGATGTAGAGTTCTTTTCCAAAAATGAATTTGAGAAATTAGTGCATCTCCTTGGTTTTGTTATAAGAATAAGTCCTACAGATTGAGCGTATGTCTGAGTATGATATAGTAACCTCACGAATGGGGAGGCATTGGCCCACAACGGATTGTAGTGTCATCGAAAAAAAAAATTCAGTCTATATTGAACTACGGAATAACATTATGCGTATTGGATCGTGCATCATTGTGATAGTTGAAGAATAAGAGACCAACTTGATGTCACTATTTATCAAGTTTTATTTCACTTCCTCTATGCTCAACATTTTTCGGACATTAATACATCCATCATCAGGAGCCTGCGACTTTTCTATTGTATCACCACATTGGTTGTGTGTTCTTGTTTCGATGTGTGTTGGAGTTTTGGTGTTGCTGGGTTGGGGTGGTATCGACTCTGCACCATTGAGTAAGTAAGTAAGTAAGTAAGCAATTAAGTAATTAAGTAAGTAAGTAAGAAAGTAAGAAAGTAAGTAAGTAAGTAAGTAAGTAAGTAAGAAAGTAAGTAAGTAAGTAAGTAAGTAAATAAGTAAGCATTAGGTGTTTGCTTTACACAACAAATGTTTTTAAGAGCATATATTTTACCTTCTTTTTACCTTTTTCATTTAGTTTCTTCATAAACTGGTAAGATTAAGCAATGTAATCGGTTTCAAAGAATTAAACTTTATCCTGCTAACGTGGAGAATATGATGAGCTACTAATAATACCAGCAAATGGCAGATGGGATTTAACTCTGCGTTTAAAGGGTTAAACCACCCTTCTTCACGATACGCTGACGGACAACAACAGTTCAGTTTAAGGTGGTTCTCTCTGCGACTGTCTTCCAAGTAGGAATTAAAATTGTTTTTGGTGGGGTTGTTTATAAGTTTGGCTACGATTATATCCATTGTAATTAGGTTTTATAAAGAATTTAACTTTGTAAAGCTTGTAACTTTTGCTTCATAATCTATGACGTTTGATATCCTCGTAACGGTGAATACAAACACAACGGTCTTTGGGAAACGACACCGTTAATTCTGCATTGGCCAAACGGGTCGCACATATCCAGTTAAATGTAACGCTTTAATGGACGAAAGGGAAAATGTTGTCCCACTTAGGTGCACGGATGGGCATTTAAATTAAGAGTAACTCCTGCCATTAGCAGCTAAAATGGGATATAAAGGCCGGAAGGTAAAATATAATTTCTTATAAACGTGCTTACTTTTCTGGTACCGCCGTGAATATGGCAGCAGTAAGTTTGTCCAAAATGTGATTGAAAGAAGACTCTCAATCACATCTGTTTCAACTATCCAACCTCGATAAATAGAAATACCCAACAGTCCTTAAGACCTTTTAGGGAGGATTTTTAAAAATGGGGTTACTGAATATATTTAAAGTGATATCTCCAAGGCATCTTGTCTAATACAGGTTCCATATTGCATAAAGAGCTAGGGGTAACGCACACAGTGTCTGCTACAAGATTCGTTCACAGAGGGTAAACACAGGGCACCAGATCGATTGAAACCATATCAAAACTCTGCCTACAGAAGAGCTGTGAGGTTCTATAGACAGTGCTTGAGGGCTACATCATATTAGCTCCTTGCTCCACAGTGCACATATGTGTTTGAATGGGCTAACTTCAGAAATTTCACTTCACTGAATGACTGGGGGGTTATTTCATTGACTGAAAACAGGCGTATAAATTTCTTAAACTTAATAACACTTGAGATCCGACAGCTCTGTTTAAAGACTGCAGAATTATGAGAAGGCAAAGAAAAGAAGTAGTGGTGGTGACAGACACTGTATTTTTTCCAAAGAAGGGACAACAAAATTACTACTCTGAATCTTCCCAAACTGTGCCCTACTTCCTTATGGTAAAAGTACAGCAATTTCTGTACAGGCCTGGACAGGCCATGAGGGTTTCAGGAAGTTTGGGCTCCCAGATTTCAAGAAAATCGGAATATAAAGATGGTAAGGTTATCAGACCTACGTACCGGCAGCCTTTACCCCCCAGGAAATATTCCTGGTACTCATTCCTGTTAGAGGCTGAGTAGACCCCAGAACCACAGGGCGGCCGGAAGAATTATGTCAATGTCAATGAAATCATGGGGGATCAAACCCACGTACTTTCAGATTATAGCGCGGTGCCTCAACCAACTGCGCCACTGCGTGGATAGGGTAAAGTGGGCTGGAGAAAGAGTAGAGCGTCGGGAAGTGAAAAGGTAGGATTTTGGAACGTTGGTCGTTTAAGTAAAAAGAAGAAGCTATTTGAGTATTAGGTTGAATTTAGAATTGTTTGTGCTCGTATTTAGAGGGCAGCATTGCAAAGAAATTTTGATATAGATAAGAAAGCGGTGTTTGGGCGGATATTTGGGAGTTAACAATGGAAAGACTGTAACAAAGCTTGCAGTGCAACGTTGAATTGGGGTATAGGCAGGGCATAATGCTCTAATGCCTTGGAAAGACGCGGAAAACATTGCTCGAGTAGGCCTGTAGGAAGACTTCCTTATTGGAAACTGGAATTTATCCAGATAATAACTCAAAAGAGGAGCTAAATGATTTGTACTCCTCATCCAATATTGTGCGGGTGATAAAATCGAGAAGAATGAGATGGGCTGGGAATGTGGCGCGTATGGGTGAGGAGAAGGGTGTGTATAGGGTCTTGGTGGGGAAACCGAAGGGAAGGAGACCATTTGGGAGACCTAGGCGTAGATGGGTGGATAATATTAGGATGGATCTCCAGGACGTGGGATGCGGGTTTGTGGACTTGATTGGGCTGGCCCAGGACAGGGACAGGTGGCGGAAGCTTGTGAGTGCGGTAATGAACCTCCGGGTTCCGTGAAATGCGAGGAATTTCTTGACTAGCTGCAAATCAGTTAGCTTCTCAAGAAGGACTCTGCACCATGGAGTAAGTGAGTAAGTAATAACCAAAACCTCATTTCCTACGTCACAGTAAACAAACATTCGCCGTTATAAAACCAACAGGTTAATTCAGTACCGTGAACTAATTGCTGCTTATTGTGTGGATTAACCCTTATGCTGCTAACGTGGAGAATATGGCGAGCTCCTACCACTGCCAGCAATTTGCAGATGAATTTAATTCGTGGTTTAAAGGGTAAAATAAAAAATAAATACAATTTCAAAAAAAAAAATCCCGTCCTTGTGTTGTTACAGCAGGAGACCCATCAATTCTATCACCCTATCCGTCGATGTAACAACTTTATACTACATTCGTAAAATTAACAAATTGTGACAGTGTGAAAGTTTTCCTTAGTATTTGGTTTGATGAACATAAATATTATAAAACTCAACTTAGATGCTTGGATTTTAATAATGAAATGAAAGATAAAAGAGATATTCTTTGCAATTCAGGAGTTAAAAACATGACGACGTCGGAAATTTTTGAGAGTATATATATATGTCCAATTTTACTTATAGACTGCCTCTGGTTAGTGAGTGGGTGTTCACCAAAAGGAAATAAGTTAATACTAATAACGGTGATAAATGTTAATGCAGTCTATAAATATACAATGATGTATTAGTCAAACCCAACAAAATTTGGTTATCTTATGTGTTCACACTAGGAACAAATTTAGGGAATATATTAATTATTAGTTAGCAGGACAACCTTAAGTTTCTTCTAACTATATATTGAGAGTAGGGCATCTGGTTTCGAACGTGTCATAGCAACAGCTAAAAGCTGCTTCATCAACAATTGTCAGCCAATTAGACCTGTAGGAAAATTTCCAAAGCGTCAGTACGCGTTACCAGGCACTCCTTTTTCTTTGTCTAAAAACTGACGCTAGGTTTTGAATGCCTGTATCGTCAGACAGAAACCAGCGACTGCGGAAACCACACGCGGTCCAAGCTGCGCTCGCAGCCATGCATATTATTCTTTGTGTGCTACTAGGCACAGAATGACTTCAGTTTTTTTGTATTCTTTTGTCTCCGGAGGCATTCGTTTGCAATCACAGTCCCCTGTGTTTGCAGTTTAAATGGGTCGATACCCAACTACTGTTTGTGTTTTCACTTCAACATATCAAGTTAACAGTGTAAGTGATCGTGTCAGTGCTAGCGAGTTGCATTACTACTTCACTGCGACACACACAAAGAGCAGTATGGCAAGTGTGTTGCCACAGTTACCACAGTGATTTTTGTGTAAAGGTAATTCAAATAGTGTTACCACCGGTGAAAATGTTGCTACCTACAAACAGTGTAGTTCAACATACAAACAGTGTTACTACAAGAGTTCACTACAATTTGTATCCAGTGTATTTTACTTTGAATCGTAACCAGTTTTGTGTCAAAATTATATTTTCAAGCTTACAGTATCTAAATTAAACATTTGCATTGACCAGCATTTACATGTGAGTAGATTAATTTCTATTCAACCCAATATGTTCCCAGCGTACATATTTATATTGGACCGTGCATCATTGTGATAATTGAAGAATAAGAGACCAGCTTGATATCACAATTTGTTAAGTTTTATTTCAATTCTTCTCTGCTCAACATGTTTCGGACATTAATACATCCATCATCAGGAACCTGCGACTTTTTTATTTTATCACCACATTGGTTGTGTGTTCTTGTTTCGATGTGTGTTGGAGTTTCGGTGTGTCTGTTTTAGGTTGGTATCCGTGTGGCAGGCTGTAGCTTCAGCCTGCCACACGGATACCACCCCAACCAAACCACAACGAAACTCCAACACACATCCAAACAAGAATACAAAATCAATGTGGTGATACAATAGAAAAGTCTCAGGCTACTGATGATGAATTTATTAATGTCCGAAAGATGTTGAGCACAGAAAAATTGAAATAAACTTAGTAAATTGTGACATCAAGTTGGTCTCTTATTCTTCAACTAAAACTTTGTTATGTTTATAATTGTATTAGGCAACATGTTTCGGTTCTTATAGAATCATCTTGAGTCCCTTCTAAGATAAAAATCTTTACTTAGCAATGTTTAAAATGCGCTTTGGGATCCCAAACACTTAATTTACATAACAATATAAGCGTTTGGGATCCCACAGCATTTTAAACATTGCTAACGAGCTATAACTTAGAAGGGCTTGAAGACGATTCTATAGGAATCGAATCGTTTTTCCCTAATACGATAATAAACATAATAAGGGTTTGTTGTGTTTGACTGATGCATTATTGTATATTAATATATGAGCTCCTAATAATGCCAGCATGTGGCAGATGGGATTTAACTGTCTTCTTCGTGGGTCTGGATTATTCCACTTGCTAATCTCCGTTTCTGCGTTCTTTACCTGTTGGTAGGAAATTAGAATATAGTTTATAATGTGAAATCCATAAAAATATTTGTAGCTGCTTCCTTGATCAGCAGTCATTTAATTCACAGAATCATCTCCTTGCGGTGCCGCAGGACGCCTTGCTGGACTAGTCAACAAAAATAGAATAAGCATAGTAATATAAAAAATAAATGGGTGGAACATATAGTGTGCATGGGGAAAAGGAGTGGCGTATACAGGGTTTTGGTGGGGAAACCTGAGGGAAAGAGGCCAATATGAAGACCCAGGCGTAGATGGGAGAATAATATTATGTTTGACTGACATATAATTGTATATTTATATATGTTTTATACATTTCGGGATGGTAAACATTAAAAAAAGTAAATACAGGCTGTTAAAATTACCATTATATTCTGGTCGGAATTGCTTCTTTCGTTTAGGAGGTAGTTGCAAAATGTGTTGAAAAGTGCAAGGTTTTCCTATAAGTAACAAATAAATGTATCTATATGTGACGTCACAGCAGTGACAGGTACAACCCTGCTCAAAAGTAATACGAGTACAATAACACAAGTGGTAATACAATAAAAAAAAAGATAAGGCGTAGGTAAAGACAGCAAAGAGATAAATAAACCTTCATGTTTGCACCGTGCATCGATGGCATTCAAACAGTTTATTATCCAACTAATGCACAATATATAATTCGTAGACACAATTAAAATTATCAAATATTTAAAATTGCTCCCACATGTTTCGGATCACAGAGGATTCATCGCCAGTGAGCCTTGTACAGTGCTTGGCTAAAATTTAAAAAAAGGTTCTATCGTGTCCATATCAACGGATACGATAGAACCTTTCTCGTAATTTTTAGCCAAGCACTGTACAATGCTCCCTGATGATGAATCCTCTGTGATCCGAAACATGTTGGAGCAATTTTAAATATTTTATAATTGTAATTTTATCTGCGAATTATACGGGATGTCCTCAGGAGGAATGTGCGAGACTTCGGGAGAGTGTTACTTATGTTAAACACTACCGATAAAACCCAAAACACCTATGTCCAAAGTAAAACGGTTACGGAGATAATGGCCAAAGAAAAGTGTGGGCGTCATAGGTGTCGAAATACTGAACGCCGTCCGTGACGTCATACTTGTCCAATGCGCCTGCCCGATCAAAGAGACATGATAACGCAGTGACCTTGGCGTGTGCGCTACAGCACGGTAGCTCTGACGTTACAAGATAACAGATCAGCTGCGCCCTGCGTAAAGTACTTGAAAGCCTAAGGACAAATATGACACGAGTGCGAGTGTTTTTGTAGTTCAATTTAATGGCTTTATGTCATTCACAAGTGACTTTGATGTTACGTACAGCTATTAGCAATACAGAAACCACATATTTCTGCCAGTTTCAATATGTATTTGGTAATCTATAAGTGAGTAACAGCTGTCAAAGTTTCAAACTTCTCTGGCCATTATATTCGTAGCCGTTAAACTTTGGATATAGGTGTTTTGGGTTATATCGGTATAGTTTAACATAAGGAACACTCTCCCGAATTCTCGCACATTCCTCCTGGGACATCCTGTATATTGTGCATTAGTTGGATAATAAAGTGTTTGAAGAAGTAATTTTTTGAACAGTAGCCGCTTAACAACAATATATGAAATGACGTAATTTGAAACTAGATGCACTCTCAAATTTAAAGAATTTTTGGAAGAGAAAAGAAATAGATTATTTTGAACTACTTTATTTGGCACAGCTTTAATATAATTTTATTTTTGTTTTCTTTTATGTAGCGACCCAAATGTACATAAGATACACACGATATCACCCTCTTTCGTTACTCCTGCAATTTTCGCCATATAACTTGACCATCATCAGGATTCCACACAGCAATTTAAAACGTACTAAGATACAATACTATACAGTATTAATAGTCGTTACACGTACCAACCGACAGCAAAATCATTACTTACTTAATCACTCCATGGTGCAGAGTCCTTCTTCAGAAGCTGGTCAAGAATTTCCCGGCATTTCAGGGAACCCGAAGGTTCATTACCGCACTCACAAGCGTCCGCCACCTGTCTCTATCCTGGGCCAGCCCAATCCAGTCCATATACCCACATCCCACCTAATGGAGATCCGTTCTAATATTATCCGCCCTCTTCGACTAGGTCTCCCCAGTTGTCTCCTTCCCTACTTTTTCCCCACCAAGACCCTATACACCCCCTCTCCTCAGCCATACGAGCCACATGTCCAGCCCATCTCATTCTTCCCGATTTTATCACCCGCACAATATTGGATGAGGAGTAAAAATCATTTAGCTCCTCGTTGTGCAATCTCCTCCATTCCCCCGTTACCTCGTCCCTCCTAGGTCCAAATATTCTCCTCAACACCATATTCTCAAACACCCTCAGCTTCCTTTTTTCCTCAATGTCAGCGACCAAGTTTTACACCCATACAAAACAACAGGCAAAATTATGGTTCTATATATCTTGATCTTTAAATTTTTGTATAGCAACCTGGAAGACAAAAGATTCTGCACCCAATGTTAGCAAGCATTTCCTAACCTCAATCTGCTCTTAATTTCTTCCGGATTGACGGCAAAATCATTACATTGTTTGTTTGCCATCCCGAAGTGTTTAACACATATATAAATATAAAATAATGTACCATTCAAACACCAAAAAAAACTTATTTTGTATATTATTGTATTAGGGCGACATGTTTCGATTCTTATGGAATCATTTTCAAGCCTTTCTAAGAAAATACATCCTTACTTAAAATCCCACACCGCATTTTTAAACATTGCTGTGTAAGGATCTGTTTTCTTAGAAGGGCCAGTAGATGATTCTTTAAGAATCGAAACATGTTGCCCTAGTACAATAATAAACATAATAAAATTATGTTGTGTTTGACTGATACATCATTTTATATTTACATATCATTACATTGTGTTTGTAATACTGTAATTGTGTATTATAATTAACAACGTCTTTGGACGTCGACCAATTTGCACCTTGAATCTACCTGCGGCATATTGAAAATAATGTATTGTGATGCTGTAATCTATTATATTTTAGAAAGTATTAAACTTGTGGGGGCCCGGTAGCTCGGTCGGTATAGCGACCGAGCTATGAGCTGGACGGTCCGGGAACGAATTCCGGTAGGGACGAGATTTTCCGCCCGTCCAGACCGGCCCTATGGCCCACCCAGCCTTCTGTAAAATGGGTACCGGGTCTTTCCCGGGGGTAAAGTGCGGCCAGGGCGTGCTGCTGACCACTCACCCCCTTCTAGTGCCGCGGTCACGCAAGAGTAGAGCTATACCTCTACCCACCCGCCTGGGCCACACCGGGCCGGTAACGGGGACACTTTACCTTTTTTACCTTTTATTAAGTTTGTATGCGGAATAATTGATGATGGCAAAATTAAATGCCCAAGGAATGTGGAAGAAACGAGAGATTGTAATATTTTATGAATGATACGTACGTTTTGTTGGTTTTCTAATAGAGTGAAGAGTAAAAATTGTTTAAATTTACCGGAGTGCTGATAAATCCTAGGCCGACCAGAAAGGAAACAAGTTCGGAAGCATGTTAGGGACGCGCGCGATTTCAACAATATCGAGACACTAGCTGTTATCAACGTTTTTTTCCTGCAAGGCAAGACGCCGAAGGAAATTGACGCTACTATGACAGAAATATTAGCTTGTTTCCTTTCTCGTAGGGCTAAGGAATTATCAGCACCCCGTATAGAGGTGAGTAGAATTTATAAAGATGTAAGCACCCTTTAAGAATGAAACTATTAACATATTGGGAAAGGGGGAATTGGGCTGCCACAGGAAAACTTTTCGTGTGAGTAGAAGTAATAGATTCGTAAATAATAAGGGACAAATAAAATATATAATAATTTGTATTGAGTTTGATCAACAAATTGTACATTCAGAGGACCGTGCATCGTGATATATTCTTATAATAAAACCAACGAGATGCACTAATTTCTCAAATTTATTTTTTGGAATTGAATTCTACTTGTTTCGGACAGGTTTTCTGTCCATCATCAGGAGTCAAATATTGTATGACATATACCATTGCTGTGTATACAGTACTAGACTCCTGATGATGGAGAGAAAACCTGTCCGAAACATGAGGAGTTCTATTCCAAAATATAAATTTCAGAAGTTAGTGCATCTCGTTGGTTTTATTACAACAATTTGCTCAACAAATAACAGCGCAAAAAGTGAAGCGTTCTGTAGTTAATGATATAAGTAGAACGAATGGTGCGAAACCCTGAAAACGCTCCAGTATCACAATGAGCAGTGAAACGTCAAAGTGCATCACTGCACCGATACATGTGCAGCATTCCACTCGAACGCAGCGCCAAGACGCAGCATACGTATCAATTACTCGCTACTTTGCGCCTCTCTCCATGACAGTAACACTCCACAGAATTTCTCTACTTCATTTGTCCCAAACGGAAATGTAAATATCAGGCATATTTGTAGAGCGATTGAAATTAAAATATTTCAATGAAAGAATCACATAAATTGAGGCTTAGAATTTATTAGATGTGATAACATACAGTCTGGTATCTTAGTAAAAACTTTTTAAAATAAATATGTTGCCTTGTTCCTGAAAATGGAGACGACATACATCTTGGAAACTTTGGTATCCACCTGCAGAAATACAAGTAGGTAACGGCCTTGAACTCTGTATTTGAGCAATTACAGCTGTGAAAAACCTATAACTTGCAAAAGAATCATAGTTATGTATAGGGTCTACACTGGTTGTACACGAGCGAGTGTGAAAAATTGCACGTAGAAACCGTAAAAATTTAATTAACAAAAATTACTGCATTTAATTTGTAACAAATACAAAAAAATTACTTACTAATTAAAACACTTTATTATCCAATAGATGCACAAATATATAATTCGTAGATACAATTTATAAAATATTTAAAATTATTTAAAATTGCTCCAACATATTTCGGATAACAAGGGATCCATCATCAGGGAGCCTTGTACAGTACTTGGCTAAAATTACAGTAATGGTTCTATCGTGTCCGTTGATATGGACGTAGTCGGTGTTATGACAGCATATTTGCTGTAATTAGATAAATTAGGGGTCTGATTTAGAATCAAATTAATATAAAGCTCCATGTTGATGGATCCCTTGTGATCAGAAACAATTTGGAGCAATTTTAAACATTTTTAAAAGTTTAATTTTATCTACGAATTATATATTTTTGCATCTGTTGGATAATAAAGTGTTTTAATCGTCATTGATGCACGGTACAAACATGAAGAATAATTACTAATGTTTGATTATGGATCATTGCTGTCGAAGGTCAAAGGACGAGAAACAACGTGTTTAAATATAAAACAACACGTTTAACTCGACAGCCCTGACTCAAGCGGAGGCTAAGGGAAGTACATTAATATGTCAGCTACACTTGATCTCGGCTTGAGACAGCACTGTAAATTTTTAGGCCTGTTCGTATAACTTCAAAATGCGAACTTAATTTCGTCACGAATGTCTATTTGCCACTCTGTGAATTTTTTGTTTTTCTGTCTGTCTCTCTGTCTATCTATTTGTCTGTCAGTACACTTCAAAAAACTCGGCTCCCACTGTACAGATTTTCATAATTTAATATTTCGGATTTTTTTCGAAAATACAGGTTATTCGAAATTATTGTCGGGGCTTTAACAACTTTTCATACTCATCCTCCACATGCAACCCTATGTGCTTCCTTTGTATGGGGTTACGTCAAGGATCAGGTTTATGTTCCTCGTCTTCCGGCAAGTATCCCGGAACTGAAGGAACGAATCAGAACCGTCATTGAAACCATCACCCCTGATATGCAGAACGAACTCGATTATAGTTTTGATGCTTGTACAATCACAAAGGGTGCATACACAGGGTGTCCCAGGAGTAATGTGCGAGTCTTCGGGAGAGTGTTCCTTATGTTAAACTATACCGATATAACCCAAAACACCTATATCCAAAGTTAAACGGTCACGGAGATAATGGCCAGAGAATTTTGAAACTTTGACAGCTGTTACTCACTTATTGATTACCAAATACATATTGAAACTGGCAGCAATGTGTGATTTCTGTATTGTTAATAGCTGTACGTAACATCAAAGTCACTTGTGAGTGACATAAAGCCATTAAATTGAACTACAAAAACACTCGCACTCGTGTCATAGTTGTCCTTAGACTTCCAAGTA
>Ga0123355_10012918_pt1 | contig 12964 bp, 3 predicted proteins | sample TergutEmb28metaG_3_FD_89872 | JGI IMG/M metagenome (GOLD analysis project Ga0123355, IMG submission 89872) | Embiratermes neotenicus P1 segment gut microbial communities from Petit-Saut dam, French Guiana - Emb289 P1 | ecosystem: Host-associated > Arthropoda: Insects > Digestive system > Gut ... | reverse complement strand
TATGAAACAAACTGCATTTTGAAGAGGAAAAAACGGAGAGTATATACCATGTTTAAAATATTCTGTACCTGTATTTGTTGAATAAATATATAAAATGCAACATTTAGAGGTTAGCAGTGCGGTACGACCACTATAGTTGACGTTAGGCGTCAAAAGGTTAATGCTGTATACTGATATTTACATATGCCTTTAACATGTATTCTTTATTCATATCATATCAGGTATTTGTACTGGATGCCAACTGTGCCCTTAGTGAAATGGAAGAGGAATACCAAAGATGTAAAACAAGAATATTTCCCCAACAGCACAGAAGAGAAGAAGAAAATTCAGTAGCTTCTTCTGTCCCTGTTGTTGGTGGTCATTTCTTATGAAGTATGAATTGATAACCGATGCCAAAGATATTCATTACCAAACTTCAGAGAGAAAAATTTAAGTTCTGTTACAGTTGTTTCATGCTGAATTAAGTTCTACAGCAGCATTTTGGGTCTTTTTTATATGATTATTCAAAATAGGCTGTTAATCTGTTAGCAGCTCCAGGCTGCTGTTGTCAGCATATGTGAAACAGATCAAAAACTGTAATACATGTCACAGGAAACACATATCTGAAACCTAATTTAGATACTGCATATTGGCACATACATATGTATTCTGTGGTTTCATACTTTGACACCAAGAAATGTTTAGGCTCTATAATAACAGCAAATTTTTCATAAAGCAGCTGGGTACTTCTAGATTGTTTATGGAATAACCTGTTCTATGAAGAAAGTTTTGAGGATTGAGCATTAATTCGAGTTATCTATGTGTAATGTTCAGTTTTGTCAGTAGGTTGTTTTACTGATAGTTGTATGCAGTCATGAAATGCAACCAAAAGAGATAATAATTTTCACACACAAACAAAATGTAACCACATTTTGTTAGGTTGTATTATGTCAATGGTAATACATCTTCATTGACAGCCTGCCTTATCACAGAGTGCAGCTGCTAATATACTCAAGATATAGGACTAAGCTGAAGCTGCAGAGAGATATTTCAAGAAGGTACGTTTGATGTATATCCGTATGATACAGTGTGGAGTTCTTTCATTTAACTGAAGATGGAAAGAGTATCACACTATTAGTATTTGTATTTGTAAAACGTTGCAGTGGAAATATGTTGATCATAAACCCCCCCCCCCTTAGAGCAAAAATTTCAATACAAAAAAAAGTGCCCATCAGTATCATTAATAAGACAATTAACACACAAATTTACATCCAAAATTAGAGATGAAAACAGTATCATGCCATGCCCCATAGTGGCTGGTGGATGCATTTAATAGTAATGCAGTAATTTGGTCTTGGGAAACGGTTCTGTGGGTTAGGAAGTTTGGTTCGGTAAGAATACGGATGTTTTTGTCATTCCTAAAGAAATGTTCCCCAAATATAAATAAGAGTTAACTTGCCAATGCCGATTACTTAGTGTCAGAAACTATAAATGTCTGCTAGCGAGGTCAGGGTCCATCCTGACCTCGCTATCAGACAGTCAAACTGGGGTAACCCCTATTTTACAACACAGTGACCACCTTTTCTTTGATCTACCAGATGCATGGAAAATTAATTAATCTTCATAAATATTTGTTGCCTACCATTCCTAGCTTGGCCAGTATCATCGGCAGGATGCCAGTAAAATTCAGATTCTGCATACCGTAAGCCTTCAGTCCCAAATAACGATTACAAGTCACCCAGTTTGTCCGAACTGTTAGCACGTGCCCAACAAGTGTGTGAATCTTTACCATTACCCTATGAGATAATTTTGTTGGATCTGCCTTTAGATAAACTATTCACGGTTGTTTAGCCAACCAGTGCCAGATTTGTTGTAATAATCATTTAAGTATGACAAATACCTATTGCTGTGTATGCAGTGTTGAGACTCCTGACGTTAGACAGATCTGTCTGAAACATGCAGAGTTCTCTATCAAAAAATAAATTTGAGAAATAGTGAATCTTGTTGGCTTTTATTATAAGAATATAAGCCTTTATTTGATGTGCTAAGTGATTAGATCTTAGTGTTGTACTTGATATGGTACATATTGCTTATGGACATTATAATCAGTAGTTACTAAAAATGTGACAGAATGTTTATGAAATTAAAATACATGTTAGCATGAAAACTTCTTGTTATATATCTTCTGATCTCAGTTGTGTGATGTGTGGTGTAAGAGGCTCTCCTGTTGTTTATCTGTACTTATCAGTAGGTAGTGGGAAGTTTAGCTTAATAATGTTGCATTTCATATACATTTTATGATCATTTGATGTATTTCTTATAACTTCATATATTATATCATTTCCATTTTTTGTGTATATTGTGATATTACTTTTTAAAACCTTTTTTGACCACCCTACACTTTATCATCATCAGAAGGTATGTTTTATTCACTTTAAAGTGCACTGTTTGAAAATTCTTTCATTTCTGGTGCAGAAACAGGGGGTTATGCAATAACAGTTTGCTGAATGTTACATAAATAGAAAAATAAAATAATTTTTGTGGGTGAAATACGAAAAAGGCAGAATTCTGCAGTATGACATGAACGGCTATAATCTTTAACAGTCCATTGCAAGACTGCTGTTTGTGCACAACATAATGTGCCGAACCACTGTACCTCAGACTTAAAAGTAAACAGTTATGTGTAATTTAAGCATCTTCTCTTTTAGAAATTATAATAAAATCCTTAGAATTGGATTAAGTAGTGCATAGTGCTTTTAACTTCTATAAGTGAATCAACAATAGAAGCAGAGTGTTATAACTGCCTTCATCAACAGTTCTAAAGCAGAATTTATTCCTTTTGGCAATGATGGCCATTTGTACACTCAGCATAACAGAGGCTGTACATACACTGAGATTTAGAAGGCTATGATGAAATCAGGAACCCTCATATTTCTATATGAGTGTTAGTCCCATATCTAGAAAGATCATTAACTTTAAAATGGGATTTGGGGCTATCTGATGGTAAATTCTGGCATTTCACCTCCCCACCTTACCCATGCAGAAAGAAAGATGACATGCTGTTGAGAACAGGGTGGTATTTTTTGTGACTGCATTTTCAGATTCTGTTGTGACATTGATTTTTTAAAAGATTTTAAGTTTATTGCTGTTCACTTTTGCATTACTGTCACTTTTCACAATAAGTGTTCAAACACTGCACATGGCATAGCACAAAAGAAAAGAGTAAGTGAAAGTCAGTTATGTGTGTGTGTGGACATATATAACTGATTTTCATGCCCCATTTTCTTTTGTGGTATACAGTGTAAACAGTATGAACACTTCTTAAAATAAGATACTGTGAAAATACCACTTTCAGTAAGGACTGTGAGGGTTTGTTAAGGTAGAGTGCACTAGTGTTTTATGGATATTAAGCTGTTGGTGGTGTATGGGTGACAGTGTGTCTGGAATTTTTTAATGGCTAGCACTGAGTGTGCACAAAGCTCCAGCTACCGTGCCACTTTGTCTGCCTCAAATTCCACATGGACAGCTCTGCCCTGTTACTGAACTCTGACTCACACAAGAGGCCAATAATATAACAACTCTAGGTGAGGTATGCTCTACTTACTACTGGACAGAAATGTTCAATATTCAGCATATCAGCACTCACCTTTGTCAGTGATTGCCTTCTTTTGGCTGCTGACCAAAATGGAGCAAGGGGACTTACATCCCATTCCAAGAACTACGTAAGCATATTCTGAATGACAATAGCCACAAATAAATGTGTATTATTCCAAACAGTACCTACAAAAGATCCATGGCACATACGACCACAGCTCACATTCAGCCATGGAGATAAGCTACCATCAACTACAGCAAACAATACTCTTTCATACCTTGGAGGTCAAATCTGTCTCTGGTTGGGCAAGCTAACCAAGGATATTGTCTTGCAGTTGTCTCATTCCTGAGTGGTGACCGGGAATTAGAATAGACCCAGCATACCCTGTGTGTGCCATAAGAGGCAACTAAAATAGGGACCCAGTGCCTGAGGGTATAACTGGGCCACCCTGTCTCCAGGGGACATAAATCTGGAGAAATAAGGAGAGGTAAAACTCATAAGAGACCCGACCCACCAGAGTGGTGGTTAGGAAAGGGGCTAACAACCCCTTCCTGTAAGTTGTCGAGTATTCAGAAGCCATACAATGATTCAAGCTGCAATGAATGAAGAAAATGACATTGCAAGCACAACAGGATACAAAAATGGAAAATTTACTGCAATTTGGCTACGTGCAACATTATTAACTTTGTACTGAAACATAATTCAGGAATGGAAGAAATATAGTAATGAACACTGCAACATAAGAGACCGATGAAGAGGTAACAAAATTTTTGACTGTGACGAATATGCTGTACGTTATAGTGGCACTAAAAAACAAAATGTATTTGGTACAGGTTTTCTGGTCCATACAAAACTCAAAAATAATATTTTAAACTTTCAGCCAGTGGAGGAATGAGTATGCTACTTATGGAGGAAAGGCTACTTTTTAATCCTATGTTTAAGTGTGAGAGTGCACCAACCAAACAGAAAGGTGAAACCATTAGGACTTTATTATATGATTGACTGAATAGGACTTAACATGAGATGTCAACATTACATTAAAATAATAACAGGATACATGAATGATAAGAATGAGCAAAGATTTAATGATAGACAATGTTGGAAATTTTAGTCTTTGCAATGAGTCGAGTGACAAGGGGATACAACTGGCTGACTTTGCTGTTATCAGAAATGTAATGATCAGCAGTGTTGTGTTCCCATACAGAAGGAGATGTAGGTATCTCACGATGGTATTACCAAGAATTAGACTGATCATGTAATGGCTGATACAAAGCACGTCTCAAGTATAACTGATGTTGGAAGCTGTAGAGACACTGACTATGAATGGCATCACTTTGAAGCAAAATGGCCAAGTACTGGACTGTTCACCCACCAGCAGGGAACATGCACTGGGTTTAGGCTGTTGTAGATTAGTTTTACTCTACTGGTGACTGAGTCAGTGTGACAGTAATCCTGCTCAGTACAAGAAGAACTGCAGGTTTGGACATTTGGTTCATGCACTCGATTGAGGGGTTGGTGGTGCGATGCTACCATACTTGGGATTATGCCTAAATGCCTCAGGCCATATCCTGTCTTGTCGAGGCAATGATAAATTGCAGTATTACCGACAGTCAAGAGGCTCCAGACAAATTGATCCGTCTTCCTTGGACCGCCCATCACCCTTATGAGGGGCGGGCAGGCAGACGATAGCCCATGTTTGCTGAACGGGGCGGACCAGTACAGCAGCAGGACTTGGCACCTGGTTGTCATCCCACTCCCAACAGTCTACCAAGCATACATGGAACCAAAGTCAGGACTTGGAATCATCTGCAGATTCAAAAACCGGGCAGGAAAGGTGTTGGACTCTAAACAGCACTTTCCAAAATGTGATCTGATGAGACGAGGCCTCTGCTTGCTCTCATGTATTTTGAAAACATGAAGGGGAGAGGTGGAAAGGAAAGAGCATGTAAGTCAAATGGAAAACGACAATTTACACAAGAAATACAAAATCAAATTACAGTTTAACTTGAAAAATAAGTGCACGTCTAACTGTAACAAAGCATGTAATTCCTTTACTGTATAAAATAACTAAGTATGAGAGACATCCCAATTAGAGTGCAGAATGAAGAGAAAATGACAACTGGTCATAACATCTAGTAACAAGCCAGACCCCAGTAAAGCTTCGAATGAGGAATTATTCAACACTTTGCTAGTTTTTCTACAGAAAAATGACCTGGATCCCATTAGGTTACAGCATGGCGATCCATTTTACAGTTTACCTACATGTACTCATCTCATAGGATTAAGACCCAACTGCAGTTCAAGCATGGAATGAGAAACCATTAAGGCACTACAGCTAGTTATTTCACAGTTGAGGTATAGCATGACTTTACACCTGTGACACCTTAGAACAATTAACATTTCCACACTTTTTAACTAGTTATTTCATATAATAAAGTTCAAATCACAGTGAAAGCAGTGCATGAGCAGCCATTTCTCACTAGAAACACATCACAACCCAACCCCATTTTAACATAACCTTAAATAATGTAAGGTAACATATGACCACAACTATATTTTGGGGTAACTCTTATGGCTTACAGATTCTTAAGTTGCAAAATAGAATAATCAGAATCAGGAGTGGTCTAAGATCTAGAGACTTCTGTAGAAATGAATTTAATAATTTAAAAATCTTACCGTTACAATATCAGTATGTATTTTCTTTGCTGTTGTAAATAATATAGAATTATATCATACTATATCTCAGATTCATGATATTAACATGAGACATAGTTTTGATCTTTATCAACCACATTCAAATTTGATATCCTATCAGATGGAGGCCTAATATTTTGGTATTAGGCTTTTCAATGGCCTTCCTTTATATATTAAAAAGTTAGCTCATAATGCCAAACAATTTAGATTGGCCATCAAATCCTTCTACACTCGTGATGAATATTTTAATCAAAAAATCTTCTAAGATAGTTGTTGCCTTGTCGTAATAAATTTATTTTACTGCCTATATATGTTGCAACACATTATTACATTTTATTTCATAGATAATCTAGAATAGGCAAATTACGCTGTGACTGATTTTGTCATATTGTTTTATTCCACACATCATATTTGTGTACAATATTATGATGGCAATGGTTTAATTACTGCATATTAATTTATATGACAAGTTCTATATCCAAAAGGTTTCGCCTCGTTGCGATTTATGAGAATGTGCCATCAATTGTATGGAACTGAAAGTGTTCAGTACATTAACGTCAGTTATGTTAGGTTAGTTTAAATTAGGTTGGCACATCTTTGATTATGTTACATTATAAATGTGGTCGGGTTGGTACTGTATGAAATACATAGTTCAATTGAGGAATGGGTGCTCATTCTGTACTTTAACTGTGGTCCAGACATTACCGTATGAAGTAATTGGTTACTGCATAAAATAACCAGTTAAGGTGTGGAACTGTTCCTCATTCTATGCTGTGATTGGTGCCAATGGTCACTTTATTCTTCACCCGAGGTTGGTCCATTATTCTATGAAATAACTAACTTAAGTGTATTATGGTTTCTCATTACATGCTGTCATTGCTGTTCATTACTGCACAATATAGATACTTGAAGTGTCCAATGGTTTCACATTTCATGCTTAAACTGCAGTTGGGTTGTTATCACATGAAATAAATTTCTGCATTTAAAAAAAAAATGACATTTCAGAAGCCAGTTTCCAAAATGTCATTTTTTTAAAATTTAGGCAACAGCAAAGTCCAAAAAAAGGAGACTGTGTCAGTCAGTCATACCATCATCAAGGCTCTATAGTGTATTAAACAGTGGAAGTGTAGACTCAATCCTCCATGTATAAAGTAACAAGATTCAGGTCATTATTCTATAAAATGTCTCATTAAAGTGTTAATGATGCCTCACAATACTCACCTGGATGCAGGTGTGTTATTGTATGGAATAACTAGGGGAGGTAATGACATGTAATTATATGCTTTACTGGTCCACTCTTCTTATTCTACACAATAACTAGGCACATCATGAAATAACTGATTTCACAATTAGGTACTAACATATATATACACATAATGCTACATATGAAAACCAATAAAATAACAATACAGTATGTAATGAAGCTTACATGAGGCAGATCAACATGAAGCTATATTCTCAGTAACAGTAGTAGTTACAAACAGATCCTTAGACCACTTCCGAAAGTAGACAATTCTTAATTCTTCCACAGCCAGTTGTATTCATGAATAGGCACTGCTAAGCAAGATTCTCATGGCACTCTAGAAAGAATTATATTTGCTGTAAATTTAGCAATATAATGAATTTAGAATTAATAAAGAAAGCAGAAAAATTAATGAGATTATTGCCTTCAGGTATATACCTTACAGCTCCTAACAATATGACAAACCTGCTGTGTATTTGTACAAAACAGAAGAGTCTTCTTCCTCTCATACGCAGTACCTTTCTACCAGACTATACAGCATCATATTCCAGAAAACCATTTTGTTTATTATCACAACAGGATGAACATAGAATCTCATAAGAAACATTATTTTGCATATATAAATAATCCTGAAAACTTGGAACAGCACTAGAAGATATGACATTCTGAAACAGGAGAAAGAGAAAATGGAGAGAGACACCTACTAGAAAAGACATAAGATCTTATTTTCTGTGATTAAATATTCACTCTTAATGCAGATAAGTTGATCTTATTATCTTCATGCTGAATGTATCATGCATCATGTTCATATCACCATCTATTAAACCAAACCTTGTGCACTACACTGTGTACACCAAATCACAAATTAGAATCTGCTCTGACATGTTTCGGTGTGTACTGACACCATCTTCAGTCAGCCCATAGCCAGCGTACCCAACACACACTTAATACAATAACAACTCAAAATTGCTGGACTGCACCCAATGTGGGATGGTACATGATCTCCACAAAGATACAAAAGATGTCACTAAAACAGATGCCATCACACCCACATTTCCACATGTGCCTGGTTTTAAACATCACTGTTCTTAACTTTTAACCATTTCACTACACATTTATATGACTGAAGAACATCAACAGTGTTAAAAATTATGCAATTGCGGTTTTAACTTTTGACTTTTTCACTAGACATACACATCACTAAAGTACTTTAATGACATTGAAAGTTGTACATCTATGACCAAACAAAACTGTAACCCTGTAAGAAACAGTTAATAAGTGATTATAATCATCTAATGTGTTGTGAAGAAATTACAGTTAGACTGGGTTCCCTCAAGACGGTATTGGTAGAAACCGAAATGCATCAGAGCGGAAACAGGTGTGATTTGGCATCACAGTTTAGTGCACAAGAGTTGGTTAATGAATGGCGATGACCTTTTTGTTACATTTCCCCCATTCAACACTGTACCAAGTGTTAAAGTCTACTGTTTCACAAGGAAACCTTATCCAGGGGTTTCACTATAACTGCTATGCTGTTATGACTAATCATAAAATTCAATGGAATGAATGCCACTTTACTTGCACAATGCACCCTTATGCTGTTTACAAAATATTTCGTTAACGAAGGCAAACATACAGCTCCATTACCTTACAAATACAAACATGAGCTACTATTTTTTTTTAAGATTGTGGTTCTGTGCATCATAATTCAACGTGAATAAAAATCCAACAGATGTAACAGTACCCAGATATTTATTTACTGCAAAACTACTCTACATGTTTCGGGTGTCACAGCACCCATCATCAGAGTATTAAAAACTGTACCTACAGCCTCTGGTACAGGTCATACTACTTGTACCGGAGGCTGCGGGCACAGTTTTTAATACTCCTGATGATGGGTGCTGTGACACCCGAAACATGTAGAGTAGTTTTGCAGTGAATAAATATCAGCATACTGCTGCATCTGTTGGATTTTTATTCACAATGAGCTACTATTTTAACAATAAAGTACTTATGAGACAGGATTCAAGACAGAGTTGTTATGCATGTAGCAATTAATTACCTATTTACAATACACTATTTATCAATTAATCATATCAAGTACACTTGATACATTGGTCATGTGACACAAACCAACAGACTTTTATACGGACTAATGCTAATGTCAATATCTTACTACTATATAAAAACCGCAACCACTTATATAAAAATAAATGGAGAAGTTCTGAAGAAAAGGAACATGAGAAAGTAAAACTCAGAACCTCTCAACGGTACATAACTTTGAAATACAGTATGACTCTAGAGCTATATATGAGCTGGTCCTTCATACATACACTTATAATGTGTAACATGTCACACTTAATGGATATTCCTTTACAGATTCAGAATTGGTCTTTCCAAGCATCAAATAAAGGCACACACTTTCTGATATCTGGACCTGAGAAGCAGAATGGTGGAAGTCCAGGTTTATCATACTTGAGATAATACACAATTTTTTTTAGAATCTGAAGTTCTTTCAGATGCAGATGGCTGTCAAGTCCAAATACTGTCCCTGTGTAGATGGACCAATAATTAAACAGCAGTTAGTCACATACTGGTCTAGGACAAAATGATGTATTATCTCAAATATAAAATTGGATTTGCACCCTTCTCCTTCTCATGTCCAGATACATTCACTGCACTGTGCTGCACATCTTCATTTTGTTATTCAAGAGGCACTATGCTCAATGTCACACCTAGTCCAAAATAATTACACTTATAAAAGGACGGAATTTTTTCACCGTGTTACGAATTGACTAAACACAAAGCCCACATACTGTACCAAGAGTGACAGCACATACTGATCCAGTAGGGTACATCAAAGAGGAAACATACACAGTGACACCTGTTTTGTCAATTATTTTTATTAGGACCTTCTGCACCGTCACAACACACAACAACACAGTACATTTTGGAAGCTACCTGTTGTATGGTGTTGCAGGTTGTGACAACCGAAAAGTCCTATTGTAACTGACAAACTGTACATGAAACCACTGTCAAAAATTTATATGCTTCAATTGCAGCGAAACCTCTATCAATTTTCCCCATATGCATCATTTTCCTGCGTCATTCATTTCTTCTGGTCCCGAAAATGCACCCACATGAACAATGCATAAATAAATCAGGTGCATCATTCCTCAAAGTGTTGTATGACTCTATCAGTCTTTCAGACTTCTTGGTCCTGACCCACAATATTCCTAGAACAATTACATCTGAGGAAAAAACAGTGAAAGCAACATGACATTTCTGGAATGTAAAATAGTGATAACCTACTGCTACTGTTACAGCTGTAACAATAATTATGAAATGTCATCACACCTCGGCCAGGTGAGGAATGGAGATGGAAGAGCAGCAGACGTGATACAGAAAACACTAAGAAGGATGTTGGCATGTGTGTACCTGTCATTTTTACTGATGCTCATAAGAGAACTTTTGCCTTCCTTGCACTAACTGTCATGACACAAATGCTCAACAGTATTATATGCAGGTCTTAATTCCCAATTTCACCCAAATCAGACAATAAATCTGGAAAATTTGTATGTAAATTTGATGCCCTTAAGTGGAGTGCGGCTTTCAATGTGCCAATTTTAATGAAACTCACAATCACTCATATTTTTATGGATATATCCTCCTCCAAATTTATTCAGATACAAAACAAAGAAAATATGGGAACTTCTTGATATACTCCCTCAAGAGCAACATGCCTTTCACCCTGCCAATTTTCGAAGGATTCATGCCTGCTCAACAACATTTTATAAAGAAGTCCCACACTAAAATCTGGCAGACAGTTTTGTCACTGATACTAGGTCACAGATGGATTGACGTGGTATCCACATAGGCATCCTTTTTCATGTAAAGAACACCTAAAAATTGATTTCCACACGGGTAGTAGGTCTAAACGAAAAAGAAACTTAAAATGTCCATTGAAGGCTGGGGAGGGTGACAAATGGGCACAGTGTTTCTCCAAGGGCAGGGAAGCCACTGAGTTTTAGAATGATCCAAGTGGAAATTTCTGGCTCACAGGGATATCCTTAAACCAGGCCAACATATACAAGCATTAAGACTACGTTCTAATATATCGGCCCAAACCCATTATTGTAGGCAGATATGTGGGATGCATGTGAAGAAATAACAATAAGTTGTACAATCAATGCCTACATTAGTCTGTGGTATTTACAGTACATACACAATTCACAAATGTAATCATGTGTTGAAGACCCATGTTCTGCCAAAACAGGAGTCTGTACTGGCCATAATCAGTGTGGCCCTGCAAATAGACATCTCTGCAGAAACTGCTCTGATTGTCTTGAAATTCAGGCGGACGGACTGCTTTGTCCCAGCAAATAGAATGCTCATATATCAGGAGACACAACACCATGGCTGAGATGGTCAGGGATAAGATTTCTAATTGAAATATTATACAGTGTGGTGTGCTACAACGAACAAATGCCATAACAAACAGTTTTTAATCAATAAAATCAGGATGCTACAACAAACACAGATGCTAAAATGAACATGGAGGAATATTATTTATTCTGGAAAGTTTGATTATAGTTTTCACTAGGGAAAGTTTGTTAATGCTTTTCATGTGCATTGGATTGTTCATGCTTTTCAAATTTACATGTACAGTGTATAAAAGTTAAATAAATTAATTTTATATTATGTTTACACTTATATTTTTGATTTTGTAACATTTTTCCTGTTTAAATGGTTGTGTTGGATGGTAACTTTGCTGTAGGCTGTGGGCCTGTAACGGATTACCCCTAAATACATATATTTCAATGTATGCTGGAACAGATGCTACAACAAATAAGGTTCTAGAACCAATTATGTTCATTCTAGCATACCCCACTGTATATCAATTTTTATGTTAGACATCCCAATGTGTTACATGATGTTATGAAGCAGTACTTAGTTACCATCAACACATTTACTGGTATTCTATCAGATCAAATTACAGGGCAACATGTTTCGACCAGAATATAAATGTATGTACTGAAAAGTTCAAAAGGCACTAGATGTTTGATGAAGTTATGATTAATTAGGAACAATTCCAATGCAGATGGAACATGCTACTGGAGCATTTGCTGAATAAAACATGAGTGAGGAGTCAACAGTAAGGCAAACACCGTCTGTTAGCAGGCTACAACGATCTGAAGGCATGCACAATTCACTTCTGCAAATCACTGGTTGTTTGCTCTTGTAGCCACATGACTATGAACATCCTGGGTGTTTCTGTCTGATCACGTCAGGGACACTACTGAACATTCAAGTGTTTAATGATTGGATACTGGCCAACTAATTGCACTGTTATATGTTTTTAAAATATTTATTTACAATTAACACTTTAAAACATATCACTTTGTTTAAAATTCGTCGTTACTCCTACATGTTTCGGTCCTTCTGGACCATCC
>Ga0123355_10012917_pt1 | contig 12964 bp, 17 predicted proteins | sample TergutEmb28metaG_3_FD_89872 | JGI IMG/M metagenome (GOLD analysis project Ga0123355, IMG submission 89872) | Embiratermes neotenicus P1 segment gut microbial communities from Petit-Saut dam, French Guiana - Emb289 P1 | ecosystem: Host-associated > Arthropoda: Insects > Digestive system > Gut ... | reverse complement strand
TTTTTTCACAATACAGCGTTGTTCGTCAGTTAAATACCAATGGGTATTCGCCCTCCTCACGCCTTGTCTTGCAAAAAAATAAACAAAAATATTATGCAACTTTTAGACTTTACAGACCACTAGTCTATCGAAACGGTAATTTTCAGCACAGGATATTGCCCTGCATAGGAATTAGCTTATGCTGTTAATTTATGGGCGTGTTAGTGACATAATAGAAGTACCAAAATGGAGGTGCAGACGTTTTCTTGGACTATTTTATGACAGATGAACCGTCCCCCTGTCCTGTATTCGCTACTTTATCGTATGCCTGAACGCCGACTAAAGGAATAGGAGCGCATCGCCGCATTTGGACGGTGGGCTCCTATGTATGTGCTGCTTGCTTATTTTAGTTGTTTTACAATCGCATGACACACATCGCAAGTATTGCAATATTCCGCTGTATCAATGGTTACTCCCTGTGCTTCAGCGTACTCTACAAGCCCGGCAATTCCATTTCGCAAAATAGCGCGCATGGCATCGTTTTCATAGGGATTGTAGCGAGTGACAACATCAATAATATCTTCCCTATAAATGTTACCAATTACAAATCCACAAACCATTACGTCGCCATTGGGCACAATTGAAATTGTCTTTATGTCAGTTAGCAGCTCAGAATACGGTACGGAAATGCAACTCTCAGATAGATTCAACTCTGTTTTTCCATAATAATCACGCAGGAATTTTGCAGCATGACCACTGGGATAAATGACATTATCGTTACATCCAACGTCAATAGCGATATCCGCAAACTGCTCAAGTATTTCTTTTGTCTTTGTGTTATATGGATTTCTATGCTGCCTATCCACCACCCATGCCGGATATAGAATCGCACCGGGAATTTCTGCTTCGACTATATTGCGTGCAAATTGACGAACCGGCTCCAATGGAATATGTTCCTGATGCAATGCATCAACTGAAAGCAGCAAGCTGTTAACTCCTGAATCCGCTAAGCTATTAGCGACTGCACTGCTTTTCTCCGGGTTATTGGTGAAATAACCGTTTGTTATTATTTGTCGAGTTTTTATACTACACTTTGTAGCAGCTTCGTGAATTGCGGCAGTGACTTCCGGATAGTATAACGGCTCACCGCCAAAGGTCATAACTGACTCTACCTCATAAGCAGTTGAAAGTTTATATATTGCCTCTGTCGCATAATCCATAAGAACATGGCTATGAGAGCTAGGCTGATTGATTTCATTGCCACTCTGACAATGCTTGCACTTGCCTCCACATTGCCATGTAACAATAAACTCAATCCTTGTGATGGAAATAAACTTAGATAATCTCATAACTATACCTCTCTTCAATATATTTGGTTACTTTGAAATTCGGTGCAGTTAACTGACAACAATTATCAAATCTCGGCACAATCTGTTGACAGATTTATAAACTGCACCGAGCAATTACCTCGCATATTTTTGCTCAAGACATGTCACCTCTTCCTTAATATTTTATGCGAAAATCATTGTGTGGGAGATTCCAGATTTTTCTGTAGAGACACATATCGATAAATTGATGAAATGTCAACATGAGGTAGACGAAAAAGGATTTTTGTCAGGAACAGAACATAGGTTTTACATTGTAGCACGAAAAAAAATAAGTTTCTGCTAGTTGTGCTCACGCTTGATATATGATTATTTTTAGGGTGAAAATAATGAACTTAATTTGCGTAACCCATCAATGATAAAAATTGCACCGCCCAGAAAGTTAAATCGCAGTCTAAGGAAGTCTTCTTTTTGTAGTCTGGCTCTAAGAATACTTCGCCATATCCGCCGACCGCCTTGTATTTTCCGACCGCCGAATATCCCTTTATACGCAAAACACCATCATATTTTAACGCTTTGATAATATTATCAGCAGAATGACACAGAATGTCTATTTTTCCCCCTGCACCTGTCATTGCTGTCTCGGTGAGTAATCTACGCTGCATAACGACATTAATTGTATCAACGGAAAAATGGGGGAGCGGACGAATAATTGCTCCGAATGGCCCTTGATATCCGCTACCCATTTTCACCAATATACCCTCGGTTTCATTAACTAAATCGTTATTGATGTGATTGATGGCGTTGGCGAATATTTTAATGTTTTCCGGCGTACGCCATTGTTGGGTGTACGCAAGAGTTGCTAAATGATAGCAGCAAGGCATGTACTTCTCCGATGTTACATAATGGTAAGAATAGTTTCCTTTTTTTTGCAACTCATTCTCGGTTATTTCCTCTATGTTTGAGATTTGTAGCAAAGCCGCAAAGGCATCAAGGGATATACCTTGAAAATGATTTATATAACCATCGTCACCATATCCCAGCATGGCTTGTAACGTGTATAGCAATGTATTCAACCCGCCACCTTGGCGCAACCCAACATCTCGACTTTTAAAATTCTGAAATTCGGGAGGTGGTCGTTTTGAATATTCTTCATACAATACATCATTGTTACGATAAGCAGAAATGAGTCTTGTTATTAGCGGGTGGTTTTTAGGAATCGCGTAATAAACCAGTAATTTTGCGGCACTTTCTCCGTCCTGAAAGGGCGTTTCGTGGAACTTAGTGCCGCGCCAGTTAGAATATCCATGTATCCCCTCTCCGATAAATCCATTGGGCTTGGCATAACTTTCCACCAGTTTGAAGTAGGGGGTCTTGTATATTTGTTGTAATAAATCATCTTCCTCTATTTTGGAAATGCTTTGCAGTATTTCTTTCCGTAACCGATATTGTATTATCGGACCAGCGTTTTCGAGAAGAAAATCAATTGACTTTGACAGATTCATCTAAAGCACTCCTTCGTTTTAAAAGCTATAAACATAAACTACTTCATCTTCAAGAACATCTTCCATCAAATGTATATTTTCACAATCTTTCATTTCTGCCTTTTTTAATGAAATCTCCATTGGCTACACCTCAAACAAAATTATAATGAAAATTCTTCCTTTATCATTTTTGCGACAGTATTAGGTGAAAGTTCAGAGTTATCAATCTTAATATAGTTTTCAAACAATATCTCACCATCATGGCTGACTAAACGGTGATTTGCGTCCTCATCGAGTATTAAGTTAGTCGAAAATTCTATATTATGTTTTGACGCTTTATGCTTCAAACGATTTTCTGTTTTGTTACGTTTAAGCCTAATTTCTTGCGGAGCAACTAATTCCACATAGTAGATATCGGCACCATCACGTCGAAAAATATCAACAAGGCTATCAAGATACTCCATATCAGATTGATTATCTAGTGACCACATAAATGTAAAAATCATGCCATAATTATCAGATTGTGCAAACTCTTCAAATATGACCTCACGGATTCTTCGAATAGCACGACCACCACTGTGGAAGTTGCCGAAAATTTCAAGAACAGGCTCAATCGACATGTGATTGTGAAATAAGCGTAATTCTGTTATCTTCATAAGTTCTTGCCCGACAGTCATTTTACCCACAGAGCCAGCTCCAAATATGATTACTAATTTCATGTTACTAACCTCCAAGAGTGTTTATCCGACTATTGATTATTTCGCAGAGAAACTGTGTCTATTTTCGTCTGAAAAAGAAAGCAATTTACAATAGTGTGACCATGTTAAAATGCCAGACGTGTCTGGCATTTTTGAGTAGCAAAGATAGAAGTTACATATGTTTTGCAAGTTTGAGCGAGAAAACTCTTGCCAAATTCAACTGTAAAAGTCAAAGGACACAGACCAATATAACATCGCCACGCACATCGGTATTGACATGGTATAAAACGATTATGATTGGTTACTTAGGTAGAGTTTAATTTGTTCTAAAAAATGTCTTGCATTGTCAATTTGCTCGGATGTCTCTTGCTTGCCAACGATATAGAAATCCTCGTAGTCACTTTTGTTTCGGATGAAAAATAAATCTCGTAAAATATCAGACATTTTGTCACTAAATACTTTGGTTTTAATATAGTCACCTCTAAAAAATGTCATTAATGCCGAATGTTTCTTAAAGTCTTTGCCTTGTAAAGCAAAAACGCTTCTCATTGCATTATGGACACAATAATATGAACGATTGACTGCAGATTTAAAATCTCCTGCATCATATAGTAACTTAGCACTGTCTATGCAACGCTCAGCTTCATCTAAGCGATATTTAGATAATTCCAATCTATGATTACCCATACAGCACCACACCGTCGTTTTCAATATTTTGATAATATGCCATATCATCAAGCCATTTATAGAAATGATTATTGTTTTTTAGGAAAATAGAAATCATAATATTGTGGTCAAATCCTATGTCCCAACCTATATTCCAAAGTTTTTTTTCAATTATAGGCAATTCGTTTTCGCTTATATCGGCTAAAACCATAATATCAATATCTGATTCAACATCGTAATCTCCACGAGCATATGAACCATACAAAATAATTTTATTCAGTTTATCGCCCAGAGCACTACGTACTTTAATAGATACTTCGTCATAAATTATATTTGTTGACACGCTACTCATCTTCAACCTCCACACCAGTATATATCATCTACTGTTCGATTATTTGATATAAACCATTATACCAAACTATATATTGAAATTCTATAGAAATTATTGTAAGAAAAAGGAATGCTCTCACCTCAAGTACGGTAAGAACACTCCTACTCGGTGTATTCTTAGTTTGCACCATTAGTTACTGGTCTAGCTTTCAAGTGCAGTAGCATTGTGATAACAGAACCAAGTCCGAATACAACATATGTCCAAATTAAATCCCCTTCTGTAAAAATATATGTAATTAAACAAAAGATGAATCCCCATAGTAGTGACATAATTATTGCGATAATCCAAAATCCATATCGTGTACTCTGAACCCATAACATCAAAATACAGATTCCTATACCAGCTAACAATGAAAAAGCCGGATGCCAATGTAAAAAGTGATTCGATAACACCCCAGATACGATACCAACTGCTATACTCTCAAATATCGTTATTTCGTTTATGAATAAGCCAATAATAAATATGAGCACTCCGACAGCCAATGCAATGATTGAGAAAAAGCTTGTAAGAAAAAATGTTGCCATACGTTGCCTCCATATATGATTAATGCTACAGCCACATTAAATGTGCAATTATTTTATTATGCCGCTGCTTTCTTTTATACATAATAGTGTATTTTATCCGGAATCAAACGACTACACCTAAAAGGGTATAATATGATAAATAGATGCACAAAAAAGGAATGCTCTTACCTCAAGTGCGGTATGAACATTCCTACTGGTGCGGGTGGCGATATAGGACTTAGTAAAACTCTGCAATATCAAGCGTTTATAGACTTTCAAATGGGCAGAAACTACAATATAATTACTTTTTGAAGCTAGATAGACATTATGTACAAACTATGGAACCTAGATTATGGTGCTTGGTGCTGGATCTAACCTTGCAAACACCCTTTTTCTGAACTACTAAGAAATCCTTAGCAGTTAAAATTTCTGGCAATTCACTATTACTTTTAGTGAGAAGTTTTAGCACCGTCTAAATCGGTGAAAATCATTTTAACGGATTTATTCATTTGCTCACCTTCCTTGCATATAGTCGGTTTGCTGCGTGGCAGTGCGGTATGCCGGACGAATTACAATCGAAAACATATTCTGAGCATTGATCGATGTACCAGTCGTGAAAATATGTAAAAAGCTGACCGGATTTCCAAAGGTGATGATAATTATCATCGGGTGCGGGTGGAACAAAAGGCTTACTAACGAACGCATGAAACGCTACAATGCCATTCTCGTTCACATGAGCTTTGTAGTTCGTCATAACCTCGTCCCGAAGTTCCGGCTTAATGTAATGAAGCACTCCGCTTGAATAAAGAATATCGTAGCTTTCTTCCAAACGGTAATCCCATAAATCTGCACGAAATGTCCTCACATGAACACGTGCTTTTTCCGCAAGCTGTCTCGTTTTATCAAGTCCTGCTTCTGAAATATCAAAGGCACTTACATCATATCCGCAGCGAGCGAAAAACACAGCGTCCTTGCCTTCGCCACAGCCAATGTCAAGTAGTTTCAACGGCTTAATGGGCGGCATTAGTTCAATGACTTTCAAACAAGCTGTGTTGGGTTCAACACCCCAAAAATATTCTGCTTTTTGATAGTCATCCTCGTAAAACGAAGTGTCATCATTAAAAGCGGAATAGCCCACCAATTTATCTATGCTGACGTTGAGGGTTTGAGCAAGCTTTGGTAACAGTATTGTGTCAGGTATCGTCTGTCCTGTTTCCCATTTGCTGACCGCCTGAAATGTGATGCTAAGCCTGTCTGCGAGAGCTTCTTGTGTCAAGCCTAAATCTTTTCTGTATCGGGATATGTTTCCCGCTAAAATATCACGCATATAAATCACCACCCAATACATATTGTACGCTACTTAGAGCTGTGATGCAATAACTGTGTGTTTGAACTTTTTAAAAATTCAACTGCAATTTGAGTTTTAGTGTGAGATGGTTTGTTGCGTGCTCAAAGGTTTGGACACTAAAAGCTGTTCGACCCAACCAACTGCATAGAAAAGAAGTGCCTTACCTCAAGTGGGGTAAGAACACTCCTACTGGTGCGGATGGTCATAGCAATACTCTCGTAAACCATTGGAAATAAATGATTTAGGAATCAAGCAAACAAATACTTAAGACAAAATACATAATATTATTGAATTTGCTCGCTAATACTGTCACGATATTTTTGCGCATCTTGTAAAAATGAACTTAGCGGAACGTCTTTGTAAAGTCCTTGTCGCCATTGTGTATAGTCAAATGGCTCTCTCCTCATTAGAGCAATGAATCGCTCAGCCTCAACAAGTCCAAGGTGCTCCGCAAGAATTCGCATACCATCATCACGAAGTACTGTATTAGTTCTCATATAACTCACTCCTTATGAAATCAATAGGATTCATAATCACAATCCCTGATACCTGCTTATTTAATATCTTTTTATCGGTTGTAAGAAAATAGCCTGCTTTAAGGTAAATTGCACATGCAACATGTGAGGCATCCATTTGACGTAAACCAAGTGTCATTAACTCTTCGGCTTTTTTTATGATTTCGTCGTTCAAATCACAGTCGTCAGTGGCAATTCCCCTCCATTCATGTACTCTGTTTCTGACCTCTTCGAATGGGTTGGCTCCATTCTCATAGTCTAACACAAATGACCAACATAAATTAAACTCACCTTGCTTTATTCGATCCTGAACATTCAACTTTGCTTCGGTTTCCAGCTGAACAATTAGAGAACTCTGGTCATCAAACGGTCTGTTAAAGCAACAGTTATCTAAATAAACCTTCATTGCTACACGTCCTTTATAACTGAATTATACTCTACTAAGCAATACTTTTCAATAGATTATTAAACAAAAAAAAGTCTTGATTCAGATGAACTAAGACTTTGAGATAAAGAAAAGGGTTTCAATTTTCGTACAGTCTAACAAAACTGTTCCAAATTTGAAACCCAAATCACTTGGACAAATCCTGTAGTATCTATTGTTTATTGACTTTCAAGTGAGCAGAATCTACGAAAAACACTTGAACTCCAACATAGCGGTAAGTATTACCATTTTGTTTTTGTTCGTATCAACACTTATAACAACGATGCCCAGTCACGCTTTGAATACATAACACGCACAATGTCTACAATTTTCTTGGACTTCTCAATACGGAAAAATACAGTATAATTCTTTACATATAGAGGTCTGATACCTTTTTCTGCAAGGCGCGCATCTTTAACGAGCGCTATTCTTTCAGGCATTTCTTCAAGTGTGAGCGTAGCATCCAATATCTCATTAACAATTTCATCAGCTACGACAGGCTCTTGCAATTCATTCGCAATATGTACTCTTATATCCCGTATATCCTGCTTTGCCAAATCAGCAATGATTATCCTAAACTGTTCCATTTTTTATTTCCTCACGGAATTGTCGTGCAAACTCACGAAAATCGGAAACACGACCTGCTTCAATATCTGCAATACCTTCATCAATAGCTTTGTGCAGCATATCAAGTGCTGCATTTCTGTTGTATTCTTCAATACTGAGAAGTACATATCTACCGCGTCCATGTTTTGTAAGAATAACCGGACGATTCTCAGTATCTATGGATTCCATGACCTCAGCCATATTTTGACGTAAATCAGATATCGGTCTTACATCCGGCAAAGTACCTGTTCTCATAATTATCACTCCATTCGATATTGTACGTTAATTGTATCGCAATTGCGTACATAATTCAATAACATTTTTTATAAATCAACTTATACCGCGAACAACCCAACGAAGTGGGTGTGAGCGGAAAGGAGGAGCAAGGTAGCATAACGGATACCGCCACTCAAATGAGTGGCGGTGGAGTGGAGCGAACTTTGCTCCGACGTGGTACCGCTGGCCGGACTTGAACCGGCACAGGATTGCTCCCGAGGGATTTTAAGTCCCTTGTGTCTACCTATTCCACCACAGCGGCATGGCACGCTAGAACATTATACCAAAATTTTCGGAAAAGGAAACCTTTTTTTTCGTATTATAAGAAAAAATAAAAACAAAGACGAATATCTTCAAAAAATATGGTATATTATAACTATAAAACCACAAGCGTTTACAATGAAGGAGGAATATTATGGCGCAGAAAACTTTTTCACCAACATGGGAAAGTGTAAAAACACATTCTTTGCCACAATGGTATGATGACTGCAAACTAGGTATATTTATTCACTGGGGACTATACTCAATACCTGCTTGGGCAGAGTTGACCTGGGAACTTGGTGCTGCTCCTTCAGAGAATGAATGGTTTAAGCACAATCCTTATGCAGAATGGTATCTCAATACGATAAGAATGGAAGATTCTCTTGCACACAAACATCACAATGAAACATATGGAAGTGATTTTCCATATGAAAAGTTTGCAGACTCATTTACTTGTGAGAATTGGAATCCTGACGAATGGGCAAAACTGTTCAAACAAGCAGGTGCGGGATATGTTGTGCTTACAACCAAGCATCATGATGGATTTTGCTTATATGACTCACAATATACTGACTATAACACGGTTAACATGGGACCAAAGCGTGACCTTACTGGCGAACTAACTAAAGCAGTACGTGCAGAAGGAATGAGAATGGGTACATATTATTCTGGTTTGCTTGATTGGACAACATATCCATATCCAACATATGGCAACATCAAAGAGGATTATAACCGTACCTACGCTTTTGCTGATTACTCACTGAATCAAGCAACGGAACTCATTGATAAGTACAGTCCATCATTGTTGTGGGGAGATATCGGGTGGCCTGAGAAGGGTATAGAAAATCTGCCGTGGCTATTCTCACATTACTACAATAATGTACCGGATGGTGTGATAAATGACCGATTTAGCTGTGATTGGTATGATCATTCTACAGCAGAATATTTATTAGGTACACGGTCACTTAGTAAAAAATGGGAAATGTGTCGAGGTCTTGGTCTTTCATTTGGATACAACATGTGTGAAGGAGATGATACTGTACTGTCCAGCCGTGATCTTGTGCGACTGTTGGTAGAATATGTTAGTCATAATGGAAACCTTTTAATCAATGTCGGACCGCGAGCTGATGGCACGATACCTGAAATACAAGCCTCACGTTTAAGAGACTTAGGTGCATGGTTAGAAAAATATGGTGATGCCATATATGGTACTCGTATATGGGAAGAGAAACAGAAAGATACATTGGAAAATGGTGCAGAAGTTTTTTATACCAGAAATGGTGCAGACCTTTATGCAATCATTGACAATCTGCCTGATGGCATGGATAAAGTGATTCTTCCCATATGTTCGCAGGAACTTCATGTAGAGCGATATAGCAATTATCCTGTACCTGTAAAATTGGAGGGATATTTTTGATGATAGCTGTGAAAAATAAGGACATTTCCAAACTGTGTATGTTATACAATTCGACAATAGACGTGTTCTGCGCGAAGTTGCAGAATCTAGTAAGTACAGAGTTCTTGGATTCTGCGACTACGCGCAGAATGACGAAGCGACTAAGCATAGAGGGGGTATAAACAATGTCAAAACAAAAAGTACCGTACAAAATTTATTTATCAGAAGAAGAGATTCCAAAGGCATGGTATAACGTTCGTGCTGATATGAAAACAGACCATCGCCCAATTCTAAATCCGGGAACATTAAAGCCGATGACTCCGGAAGAACTGTCACCTGTATTTTGTGATGAACTTGTTAAGCAAGAACTCAATGACAAAGACAGGTTCATAGAGATTCCTGAAGATATTCGTAATTTCTACAAAATGTACAGACCATCTCCACTAGTTCGTGCATATTGTCTTGAAGAAGCTTTGGGGACGCCTGCAAAAATCTACTACAAATATGAGGGTGGAAATACTTCCGGAAGTCATAAACTCAACTCAGCCATAGCTCAGGCATATTATGCAAAACAGCAAGGATTAGTTGGGCTAACAACAGAAACAGGAGCAGGGCAGTGGGGCACAGCACTTTCTATGGCATGCGGGTTTTTGGGACTTGACTTGAAAGTGTTTATGGTAAAAATCTCTGCAGAGCAAAAGCCATATCGTAAAGGTGTAATTGAGACTTTTGGCGCATCTGTCACACCTTCACCATCAAATACAACTCAAGTTGGAAGAAAAATACTCGAAAGCGACCCTGACTCAAACGGAAGCTTAGGATGTGCGATTTCAGAAGCTGTCGAAGTAGCAGTAACTACGGAAGGGTATAGATATGCTCTGGGCAGCGTGCTTAACCAAGTGTTACTTCACCAGTCAATTTTAGGTATGGAAGCTAAAACAGCATTTGAGAAGATAGGCGAATATCCGGATATAGTAATTGGCTGTGCCGGTGGTGGTTCAAATCTCGGCGGTTTGATGTCGCCATTCATGGAAGAAAAAATTGTAGGTAAAGATACTGCACCGTATTTTATTGCTGTCGAACCTGCATCATGCCCAACACTAACTCGTGGCAAATTTGCTTACGACTTCTGTGATACAGGCATGGTGACACCTCTTGCAAAAATGTATACACTGGGTGCAACATTTGCTCCGTCAGGTAGCCATGCTGGCGGTTTGAGATATCACGGAATGAGTCCGATTCTATCACAGTTATATCATGACGGATTTATTGATGAAGCAAGGTCTGTTGTTCAAACCGATGTTTTCAAAGCTGCAGAAATGTTTGCAAAAGCCGAGGGCACGCTTCCTGCACCCGAATCAGCACATGCAATACATGCAACAATCGAAGAAGCATTGAAATGCAAAGAAACAGGCGAAGAGAAAACAATACTGTTCGGTCTATCAGGCACAGGCTATTTCGATATAGGTGCATACATGCAGTACAATGATGGCACTATGGTAGATAGCATTCCGACAGATGAAGACTTACAACGCGGATTTGCAGCAATTCCGAATGTTGAAGGGTAGTAGTTGAATTCCGCCATATATAGGCTGCTCTGAAGAATGAATGGTAAAACGCTAATGTCCACACAAAAATTATCTTGACTTATGAATGCTATTATGACAATATCAAGACAGTAGCAAAAGAAAAATCTTTAGCGGTAATATCAAATAGTCCATGAAAAACTAACGTCATTCTGCGCGAAGTCGCAGAATCTAGTAAGTACAGAGTTCTTGGATTCTGCGACTACGCGCAGACAGAATGACGAAACATGGGTGAAAGGTGGTGAAAGACATGAAACAATCGAACTCGATACTTACAAACGAAGTGTTCAACGGGAGTGCTATCGTGCGTAGGTTTACATTCAAAGCAATTAATACAAGGGGTAATTATGCCCTTTTGGCGCATTTTAACCGCCAACTCGCAGCATCTCTTGTTTCTACAAGGGGTCAGTCTGCCCAAAATCAGAAATATGATTGTTTTGAATGCCTATCACCACATAAAATAACAGCGTAAACTTAAAAATTGTGCGTATGAGCGACGGTTTCGCGCAAGCGAGAGGTGCTCACGCATTAAAATGAGTTTGAATTTATTCAAACTCATCGCTTCTTTATGTTTGGTAATCCTGTGCAGACGAAACAATCTGTACAGGATATTTTTACACCAAATTTTAGGAGAAAAACAATGATTGATATATCAGTACACAATTTAAATAAATATTATGGCTCTAATCATGTGATTCGAGGCATTACCTTTGAAGTTATCAAAGGCGAAAAGGTTGGACTATTAGGCAAAAACGGTTCGGGCAAAACAACCGTTTTCAAAATCATCACTGGAGAGGAACCTTACGACAGCGGAAGTGTATCGAAAGCATCAGGTAAGAAAGTAGAAATACTTGCACAAATTCCTGTTTTTGCTGAAGATGACACAGTTTCTGATGTCCTACGTTCATCATTTGAGAAAATAACCGAAACTTTCGAGGCTATGAAAAAAATCGAAGGTGACAGCGATCCAAAAGTTTTAGACCGATATGGCAAGCTGATGGAGGAGTACGAGCGGCTCGGTGGATATGATGTAGATTTTAAGATAGATAAAATCTGCAATGGAATGAATATCAGCGAAAACATGAGAGATAGTAAGTTTTGCTTGTTGAGCGGTGGCGAGAAAACACGTGTTAACTTAGCACGAATTCTTCTACAAGATTGCGATATACTATTGCTTGACGAACCGACGAATCATCTTGATTTAAAGTCGTTAAAATGGCTGGAGAACTTCATACGCGAGTTTGCAGGTACAGTTATGGTTATATCTCACGACAGGACATTTCTCGATAACGTGGTGAGCAGAATAATTGAGCTTGAAGATGGTGAAGCTAACTTTTATTCGGGTAACTATTCATACTATGTGGAAGAAAAAGAAAAACGTTATCAAACTCAGGCTGAACAACACAAACAACAGCAACGAAAAATAGAGCAACTAGAAATTGCTATTAAGCGACAGCGCGTATGGGCGGCAATAAACCCATCAAATACAGGCTTGGCTAAACGTGC
>Ga0123355_10012916_pt1 | contig 12964 bp, 5 predicted proteins | sample TergutEmb28metaG_3_FD_89872 | JGI IMG/M metagenome (GOLD analysis project Ga0123355, IMG submission 89872) | Embiratermes neotenicus P1 segment gut microbial communities from Petit-Saut dam, French Guiana - Emb289 P1 | ecosystem: Host-associated > Arthropoda: Insects > Digestive system > Gut ... | reverse complement strand
TTTGTTGCGTTTCTGTGGGTATAATACTAGCCTAAGCAGGATGCATAATCGTGAGTTTATTACCGTAATTTTTGTAAAAACCCCAACTAATCTTACAGGGATTGAAACGGAGCAGTTAAGCTTCAGGCCCCTAATAGTGCAATGCTCCAAAATTGACGGAGATGCAGTTTTGGCAAAGCTTAAGAAGGCGGTTGCAGAAAAACGGCCCATCAATGAGCTTGAGGCGATATTTTTACCATTATTCCATAGCAAAAAGCTTAGCCTTACCCAATTGTTTGTAGAAAGCAAAAAGCTGATACAGGCTATGGAAGCAGATGACAAGCGCAAGCATAAAATACTTGCATTGCTGATAACTTTGGCAGGCAAGGAAGTTGATAAGGAACAATTGGATGTAGCGTTGGAGGAGGTAATGGTTATGGGTAATGCATTTATTGAATTTTTTGAAGAGCGTGGCGAAAAACGCGGTATCAAGCTTGGCGAGGAGCGCGGTATCAAGCTTGGCGAGGAACGCGGTGAGGAACGCGGCATCAAGCTTGGCGAGGAACGCGGCATCAAGCTTGGTGAGGAACGCGGTATCAAACTTGGCGAAGAACGCGGTATCAAGCTTGGCGAAGAGCGCGGCAAAGAACGCAGCAAGGAAGAAATCGCCAAAAAGCTTCTAGCCCTAGGCATAGACAACCTAGACATAGTAGAGGCCACAGGCATAAGCCCAGAGCGCATACGGGAAATGCGCAAAGCGGCAGTTTAGAGAGTGAACCAAACAAACCAAAAAAGGCCGGTCAAGAAGCAGCATTTCGCTGCCTTCCTGACCGGCCTTTTTTTATTGCGAGATATTCAATTTATAGCAGACTACAAATTGCTAGCTATACGTATTGCGCCGCCTATGGACTACGAATCCAACCGCCCACGGCTTACAACAGGGGAGAGCCTACGCTTTTTTTGCTTGGCGAGATACCAGTATCCTAACCCTCCGGCAGCAACCATCATTGCCAGACCTATGAACCCAATAGTCATCGCCCCCTGGCTTGTACCAAGTCCACCAGTCAACGGCAGGCCCAAATCTGGCCGGTTGCCTAGGAACCAGTCTATGGGTATTGGGCTAAAGTTGTTGGCACCGCTATTGGGGATAAACCCAGGGATGCTTAACCCGCCAATATGCTCTATATGGGCAAGGGTTATTGTGTTGGGGATGGTTTCTGGGGGTCTAATCCGCCATTGGCCCATGGGGATTTGGTACCCTGAGGGGGCCATGTATTCTACTAGTTGGTATATGAAGCCTGGGGTCATGTAGAAGCTTATTGGCTCGTTGTTTAGGTTGGTGCTTACCAGGTTAAGCACGATGGTCGGGTCTGTTACTTCCTCCCATGGGGTACCGGTTATATCTGCCGGTACAAGGCCGCCGCTTCCTGTGCCCCCTAAATCCTCTGTTGAGGCACGGAAAAGCTTAAACCTTGCCCCTGGTAGCAGCACTGCTACCCTTGGGTTGTCAAATACCTGTTGGTTGGTTTTGTGGAACTCAAATAGTATACCTGGGGCGTGGAAGTTTATGTCGTAGTTGTTTAGGGGGTGTACTCTTATTGGTGTGGGGGTTGCGGGTATACTGGTGCCGTTAAAGGTGCCGGTGCCCAGTACGTTTAAGGCATTGATAGGGGGTACATAGCGCCGGTTGGCTTGGTTATTGTTAAAGATTACGTTGTGTAGGGTTAGGTTGCTGTATGCTACGGTTTGGGCACCCAGTAGTGGGGAGCCGGTGTAGCGGGTTAGGGGATTAGCGTATTCGTGCCGCTCTGTAAAGATACCGCCGCCCATTTCGCCTGCTGTGTTGTGGGTGATGCTGACGTTGGTGGCTTGAGGAACGGCTTGCATAATCATTTCAGCGTCTTCTGCAACCCATACGCCGCCGCCGTCATACTCTGCTTCGTTGGCGGTAATAACCTTGGCATCTGTGCCGCGAAGGTTAAACACGTTACCTTGAACATTATCGTTTACATACACACCGCCGCCATAATCGGCTGTATTGTTGCCTATTGTGCCGCCATACATGTTAAAGGATGTTGCAGTGGCAATTCCTTCGATCCAGCCCAGCCCAATAGATACCCCGCCACCTGTGACAGCGGAATTACCTTCGTTTTCATTAGTGGCACTGCCGATAGAGCCGCCGCGCATGTTAAATACACTATCTGTTAGCACAACAACACCGCCGCCGTTGACGGCCTTGTTTCCGATTATGCGTCCGTCTTCCATTTCGAAGACGCTGTTTATGCCCACGCGAACGCCGCCGCCGTCTGTACCTGCCGTGTTACCTTCGCCGTCTATGCCGCCGCCTATAATGCCGCCGGTCATTATTAAGTTATTGTCGTGGATGTTGGCGCCAAGATTGATACCGCCGCCGCAGGCAATGGCTCTGTTGCCGATTATACGGCCACCGCTCATTGTCATTGTTCCATTAGAATGTATAAACACACCGCCGCCATGTTGCCCTGTGTTGCCTTCGTCATCGTTGGAATTTCCGCCTATAACGCCCGCTTCCAGGAAAAATTGCGCTCTATGGGTGGGGTTTAACAATGTTAGCAGATGGAACATAAACACGCCGCCGCCGCCGTCGGAAGCAGTTGCGCCGGTTGCGATATTACCGCTTATGTGGCCGTGTGTTGCAACAGTTGAACCGCCAATGGTAACACTGCCCGCTTCCATTCTAAAAATAGCAGGCCCGGAAACATGTACGCCGCCGCCTCTTGTGGCCGTATTGCTTTCACCGCTGCCGGCATCGCCGCCAATGACACCGGCACGCATGGTAAATTCGCTGCCATGTCCAGTGACATGCACACCGCCGCCGCCATTAGCCAGCCCTACGGTGTTGGTGGCCGTATTACCCATTATTGTGCCGTGGGTTTGCACCCCGTCTACAACGCCGGGCAGCATATAAAAGCTTGCCTCATTGCCTACCCATACGCCGCCGCCGTTGCCTGCGGTATTGGCATGGGCTGGAATGTTGCCGCCTATAACCCCGCCGGTCATGGTGAAGGTTGCATACTGGTGCTGCACATGCACCCCGCCACCGGCTATGATATTTGCACCTGATACGGTTTCAGTGTTGCTTCTGATATAACCGCCACTCATATTAAAAATGGCCGGGCTGTTTTCCGTATCTCCCCATACCAGCACTCCACCGCCGCCATGTACAGTACCATGCTGGGCGATGATATTATTGCGTATGACCCCGCCTGTCATGGTGAAATTGCTACGCACACCTACACCGCCGCCGCCGCCTTCTGCTATATTGCTGTATATCTCGCCACCGTGCATGGTGAAACTTGCAGTACGCTCTATCCATACGCCGCCACCCGAGGAGCCTAAGCCTGGAACATTCCTGTTTGCATGGTTGCCGGTAATGCTGCCGTCGTTCATTATGAATGCGCCGTTTACTGTAATATTAACACCGCCGCCCCAGTCGTCGGTTGTGTTGCCATTAATCGTTCCGCCGTTCATGGTAAAGAGCGTGTTTGCTCCTGTAACATGCACACCGCCGCCGCCGGTACCGCTTGAAGCGAGAGACCCTGGCATGTAGGTTCTGTTATTGGTGATACTACCTGCATCTAGGGTAAACTGGGCTTCGTTTTCGACACGAACACCTCCGCCGAAGCCGCCAGATTGACTGCCATCTACGGGGTTTCTTGCCTCGTTGTTTATGATTTGGCCTGTGCCTGGGGTTCTTGCAGGGGTGCCGTTATCGTCGAAGATGTAGTCGGTCATGTTGAAGGTGGCACTGTTGCCTACCCATACTCCCCCGCCGCTTAGGGCCCGGTTGCCTTGGGTTGCGTTGGTTGCGTGGCCTATTGTGCCGCCATGCATGGTAAACGCCACTCCATTACCATCAACCCACACCCCGCCGCCTTCGCTGATAATACCGGTTCCCACACCTGTTGCAGGTATGGTTCCCGCGAAGCGGTTGTTGACGATGCTGCCATTGTGCATTGTGGCCGTAACGCTAAATGTCAGCGCCATTCCGCCCCCTTGAGGTGCGCGGTTATCCTCTATAGTGACATTGTTTATCAAAATGCTGTTACTAATCCCCAGTATTCCGCCACCGCGCCAAACTGCGGTATTGTTATGGATATTGACATTGTCGCTTATTTCTAATATTCCGTTTGACCATATTCCGCCGCCGCCATTGGCGAAGCCGCCAGTGCCATTGGATACATTATTCCGTATGATAACATCATCACTTATTGTTGATATGCTGTTTCCGCCAAACCATAGTCCTCCGCCATTACCACTACCACCATTGTCGGTGGTTGCTGTATTGTTTCTGATAATCGCATCGCCAGATATGTTTACATAGTTTGTGCTGCCAGGGGCAAAGCTTTGTTGCAAGCCACCTCCTGAGGCAGCCGTATTTTCATAAATCACGCCACCGGACATATTAAACTCGGTACCTGCAATCCCCACAAACACACCGCCGCCACCAGGCACCGCTGTGTTGGTGTGAATCTCGCCGCCGCTCATATTTGCTTCGGCACCGTTATGCACTGTCAAACCGCCGCCATAATTTGCTGACGCATTGTTTCGGATGATGCCGGCAGACATATTAAAGGTGCTGTCAATGCCGTTAACATTGACCCCACCCCCGCCGCCGAGACCACCGGGGTATGCAACTGATATATTTGTTGAGGAATTGTGGGCAATTGTCCCCCGGGTTGGCGCGGCAACCGTACCGCCTGCCTGCATGTTGAAAGTTGCTCCGTTGCTTGTCCATACACCGCCGCCGTTTATGGCCCGGTTGCCTTGGGCGTTGTTGGTGGCGTGGCCTATCATCCCGTCACTCATGGTGAAGATGGCGTCAGAGCCTGTCACCCTAACCCCGCCGCCTGCAAAAATGGGGTCATTACTACCGGGTTGGTTACGGTTTTCGCGAATGTCGCCGCCAGTCATATTAACAATACTATTATTAATATTAACCCCGCCGCCATTCTGGGCGCGGTTGGTTTCAACCAACGCGCCTGTGCCAATGTTAAGCTGTGCATTAACACCGGTTACATATATTCCGCCGCCGTAGTTGGCGATATTGTTATAAATAGCGCCCCCTACATCGGTGCCGCCTCCTATGTTAAAGGTGGCAGTACCCATCAAAAACACACCGCCGCCCCTTACAAGTGTAGGGGTTTGATTGTGCTGGCGTATTGCGCCGCCGGTTCCACTACCATATGTGGCACCGCTGGGGGGAGCAGGGGCTACGGCAGGGGTAATTGGCACATTGCCCATAAAGAAAATACCACCGGCCATATACACACCGCCGCCGCCTACATTGTTGCCTATACCGGGGCTATAAACCCGGTTGTTCTCTATCTCACCGCCGTTTAAGCGGAAAAACCCTGTGTTTACACGTACACCGCCACCGCCCCGGTTATCGTTGGCGGCGGCTAAGGGCGCCAAAACCGCGTTGTTGTGTATACGCCCGTCCATCATATTAAAGCCAGCCATGGTTGGGGGAGTGGGGGCAGCGGTTTCAACAAAAACACCGGCTCCGCCAGATGCAGGGCCAAACTCTGGCGATATCTGATTATCTGTAATCTCGCCTCCGTGCATGTCAAAGCGCCCGTTGCCAAAAATCCGCACACCTGCGCCAAACTGCCTGGCCCGGTTACTGTGTATCCTGCCTTCTAGTAGGCGGAAATGCCCAGTGCCGCTTACCTGTACACCTGCGCCAAAGCGGATATATTGGTTGGATATAACCGCTGTGCCAGGGGTTGCCCCAACGGTATGGTTGCGGATTTCGTTGGTGGGGCTGGTCATGGTAAAGAAGCCAGCGGTGATGTTTACCCCACCGCCAGAGTTACCTGCCACAACGTGGTTGTTTTCAATAATGGCGTTGCCGCTCATGGTAAAGTTGCCGCCTAACATGTTTACACCGCCGCCTTGCAGCCCGCCTATATTGTTGTTGATACGGGTATTGTCAGACATGGTGACAACGCTGGCACCGGCAACATGCATACCGCCACCGGCAGCTTGGGGTATGGCAACCAGGTTAAAGGATATCCTTGCAGTGCCGGTCATGTGGACATTGGCAGCGTTTACAAACACCCCTGCGCCGGTGCCGCCGCTGCCGGTATCCATGCGGTTCCCCTGGGCATAGGCATCTGCGCCAATAAGGGCGTTATTGCTCATGTTTAATGTGCCGCCAGAGTTTACAAACACACCAGCACCGCCGCCTGCATTGGAGCTGGCGTTGGCAGTGTTTGTGTGTATTACACCTGTAGGCATATGGAATGTTGCGCCGTTATGGATAAATGCCCCGGCACCGCTTCCGGCGGTTATGGGCATGTTGATTCTACGGCGGGCTACAATTTCTTCACGGGTATAAAGTTGCCCTGTTGTTGGGTTAATCATGTTTACTGTGGGGGCATATCCACTGGCAGTGCTGCTGGTTCTATTTCTATAAATTTGTACATCGGGAGAGCCTGGGGTGATTTGTACAACTGCGTTATCGCTTGCAAAAATACCGCCGCCATTGCCCACAATTGTGGGCCTTATCTCAAAGCCGCCAAGTAGGACACCGCCTACCACTGCGCCTGCATTGTTCAAAGTGGCGGCTGCACTGTTGTGGTCTATACGGATGTTGTGATTCATGGTTAATGTGCTGCCGCTGCCTGTTATAAATATCCCGCCGCCGTTGCCGTGGTTGGAAAAGTTAGGGGTTAGTTGTGGTGGCCCTGGTATGACCTCACTGGGTGGTGGGGATACAGCAGGCAGGCCATTGGGCCTGGCTTCGTTGGTAAAGGATGTGGTTGTATTATTATTGTCTATACGTGCGCTATTGTTCATGGTTATGGTGGTGTTGGTGGCGTGTATGCCGCCGCCGTTGCCAGAGGGGCCTGGGTTGGCACCTACTATGGGTATGGGGGGAGGTTGGGGGGCGACTCCAGTGCCGCCTCCGCCCCCTGTGGCTACGTGGGTGCTTGTGGCTAGGTTGTTGGTTATGCGGGCGCTGTTGGACATGGTGATGGTAGCGCTTGTTGCGTAAACACCGCCGCCGTTGGTTGCTTGGTTATTGACAATGATGCCGTTGGTGAAGTTGGGGGAAGTGCCGCCTTGTTGCATGGTGAAGGTTGCGCCGTCGCCTAACCATACGCCGCCGCCGTTTCCGGCGCGGTTGCCTTGGGCTGGGTCTGTGGCATGGCCTATGGTGCCACCGGTCATGTTGACGGTGGCCATACTTACCCACACACCACCACCCTCAGAGATCACACCTGTACCTATACCTGCTACATCAGTGCTGGCATAACGGTTATTGCTAATAGTTCCACCATGCATATTAAAAATGGGGGCACTGCTCCAACCAAGCCATACGCCTCCTCCGTTTGGGGCACGATTGTCGTGGATATGGCCGTTGGTCATGGTTACTATGCTAATGCCAGACCATATTGCGATACCACCTCCACCCAAAGGAGCAGTATTGCGGTAGATATTCACATTATTGCCAGTAATATCAAGAGTACTTGTATTTGATATGCTGATTCCGCCACCCACATTATTTGCTCTGTTATAACTGATTGTTCCGCTAGAAAGGGTTCCGTTGCACGAATGAGTGAGAAGTAAACCACCACCAGCTCCTGTCAATGCTCTATTTCCAGTAATCGTGCCTCCAGTCATGATAATACTGCTATTGTTGTAAAGTCGAACGCCGCCGCCATCTTGGGCTTCGTTATTTGAAATAGTACCACCAGACAGATTGAATGTGCTTCCATCTCCCTGCACACCACCGCCCTGAAAAGTCTGCACAGCATTTGCTGTAATTGTGCCACCGGTCATGTTTAGAGTACTGCCATTTGATATTCTCACACCGCCGCCGCCAGCGAAAGTGGGAGTGTTATCAGCCGAGCGGTTATTCTGTATCCAGGTACCCTCACGCACATTCAATGTTGCGTTACTCACAAAAATCCCCCCGCGGTTTATTCCCACAGCGGGAGTGCCCCCATCCAGCGTAATATGACTCACTGTTAAAGTAGCACCTGAACCGATTGTAAAATGCCGCCCTGCGGTGCTGCCATTGGGGCGGGTTATCGTAAACACAGTTGGTGGAGGTATAGGCGGAATAGCCATATTATTCTGGAAATTGGTTCCTTGGCTAGCAATAATAATACTGCGCCCTGCGGGAACAGCGATTGGCATGGTTTGGTTAAAGTTATCTGTTATCGCAACCAAACGGTCGCCAACGCCTGTAGTAATGGCCGATACCAAAGCAAGATGAGAATTGACACCGGGATACAAGGTATGGCCCGGCGCGTTTAAAGCAAAGGGCTGAAAGCCGATATAGCCGCCAACATTATCATTCAATATATGCCTTATACGGACAAGGGTAAATGTCGTAGGTTCTAAGGTGTATTCGTTATTATCAAAAATATAAGCGAAGCGTTCCTCCATATCATGGCTAACGGTATACGTCCATCCATAAGGCAAACTAAACCCAAAGTCGCCAGCATAAATCTCCATGGGAAACCTTATCAAAAGATAATCATAAGCATACACCGCATCAGACATAATGCCAGGCGGGTATATGTCCAAGTTGCCGTCATCATCAACTTCTATTGAAACAGGGCCGTCATAGTAATGCATATCTGGCGCATAGCCTATATAGCCACCTTCATCATAGTCATAGCCGCTTTCATCATAGCCTTCATCGTAGTCATATTCATATTCGTAGCTATAATAATCCTCATACCCGTCATACTCGTACCCGGCCTCATAATATTCATGAGAGTACTCGTGTCCCTCGTATCCATAGGGGTATGGGCTATACTCTTCATATCCATGTTCACTTTCATATATGTAGTCACCCAACGCCTCAACCGGTGCATACTCATAGTAAGGCTCGTACTCATCATAGGCCAGCAATGCAACCGCCGCCACAACTGCCAGCACCGCCAACATGGCAATAATGCGCAAGTAGTTGGCCTTTGGCCCTGGTTTGGGTCTTTGGGTTGTTATATTGTTGTGCATACAATCAGCTCCTTAAAATGTTTGCAGTATGACTTGTTTTTTTGGATAAAAGCGTTCTACAACTGTAGTACGGGTGTGGTCCATCTCTGCAAAATATAAAGTTCCCTTTAATTTTTATTTTATAGGGTTGTCAATTTACACGAGTTACAGGTTTATTGCAAGAAGCTTTTACTTACAAGAATGTTACATAATGGGTAACAGGGCTGCTAGGCAGCAGCAACCCCTATCACATATCCAACCTCACAAGCCCCCAGATTCCGCCCCATCTGCCCGCGTCTAGGGGGAAATGTGTTTCAGCGATATCGCAAAAATATAGCTCATCACTGCCAACTCTTACCATGGCCATATTATCCCCAACCACAATTACATAGGCATAGGGCAAGGTCGCCAACACTGTTCCGCTGGTATTTATTAACTGCCACTGGCCGCCATAGGGGGTTGGGCCTCCGTCGCAGGGGTTAATCCATACTGCGTATCCTACATATGTCCAAGCCCGGCCATTTTCGAAAGGCCGTACTAGGGCATTGGTTGGGGGTATAACTTCTTGGCCGGTTTGGTCAATAAAGCCCCATTTGCCGTCTACCAGTACCGCTGCAAGGCCATCTGAAAAGGGCATTACATCTTCGTATATAAGGGGAATAACCTCTAGGCCTGTAGGGTCTATAAAGCCCCAGCGGATATCTGGCCAGTTGCCCATTCTTACTGCTGCAAGGCCCTCTGAGAAGGGCATTACCTCGTAATATATTGGTGGGATAACCTCTGTGCCGGCCCGGTCTATAAAACCCCAGAATTGGTAGGACTCGTCTCTGCCAATCATTACCGCTGCCATCCCTTCGGAGAAGGACATAACACCTTCATAGATTGCCGGTATAACCATTTCCCCACGGGGGTTGATAAAGCCCCATCTGTAGTCATATCCCCAGTATAGTGGTCCAACTACAACTGCCGCAAGGCCCTCTGCAAAGTCTTGTACCCAGCCGTATTCTGGGGTGATAACTACTTCTCCGGTTCTTATATCTACAAAGCCAAAGCGCTCGCTAATATAGTGCCAGTCGGGGTCGTCTATGCTTACTGGGGCCAGCCCTTCGGAGATTTGGGACATGTTTCTCCAAAACTCTATGGGTACAATCTCACGGCCTGTAAAGTCTATAAAGCCAGAACGTTCCTCTGGCCATGTGCCTATGGATACAGAGGCTACGCCATATTCCGGCATAGGCCAGAAGGTGTCGAAGTGCCCTAGGGGTGTAACGTTTTGGGTTGCTAAGTCTACAATGCTCCAGTGGGTGTTATTGTTGATAAAGGCCATACCGTTGTGATAATGGGCTATTGTGCCTATATTTTCTGTGGCAATTATCCGGCCTGTTATGTCGCCTATAAACCATCCAAGGTCGTTGTCTTCCAGGTTCCACATTATGGCCCGGTCGTTGGAAAAACTGGTGGGGTTTAGTATTGGCGGAATTAGCCAGGTGTAGCCAGTGCCTAAGGTTGGAGGTAGGTCTTGTTGGGTGAAGAAGTATTGGTTTTCTGGTAGGGTGATGTATGTCTGTAGTGGTGTGGTTGGTGGGGCTTCTTCGGGTTCTGGTGTTTCTGGTTCTTCTTCTGGGGCTTCTGGGGTTTCTTGGGCTTGGTTGGGGGGTTCTGTTTCGGGTGATTGTGGTTGGTCTGGTTGTTCTGGTTGTTCCGCTGCTTCTTGGTCTTGGTAACTTTGATTTTCATATGGTGTGTAGTCTGTGGTGTCTTCTGAGCCACAGGCGGCTAGTAAAACTAGTAATACTAGTGCAAATAGGTATTTCATGTAGCGCATATAATCATCCTCCCGATGTTATGTTTTCTTATCTTAGCCATTTTTGCTGATGTGCGTGCTCTATTAGGGCATCTGCATCCTTGCGGGTATTGATGTATGTGCAAATAAATACCCCATCGCTGCCTACGGCATTATATATAGTTTCAATTTGGCTTGGAGGCACACCTAGCAATACCACCTTTTTGCCTGCGGCCTTGGTGCGGCGGTATATGTCTAGTGACATTTCATCTTCAAATCTGGCAGTGCTGTATGATGTTGGCCCTAGCCCCGCAACTTGAGGCAGGGGAACCCACTGTATAGAGTGGACATGCTTCAAGGAGAGCAGCATATCCAAATGTGGAATCTCCCCAGGGCCATCCAGATGATAAATCGAATTGCCGATAGCAGAGGACACCTTGTCCAAGGATGGCAGGGCAAATTTCTCAAACATTGCAGGGGAAAACATAGCCGATACATCGCATTGGATGGGGTAGTATGGCATGTCGCTTACTATAGGCATCCAAGAGCTGCAACCTAGGCCAGTGGGCATAATTATATCCATCTGGTGGTTGAAGTACATAAGAAATTCCTCGTCCAGATGGGCCTGCATTGCCAGTACTTCCTCGGGGTACTCAATAAAATCCATTAGCAAGTCTTCCCCCCGTAGAGAGTACAGTACATCTAACTGGCCGCCAATATCTGTTGTGGAGACGGCGTAACGGCCATTGGACGCGGCGCATAGCTCTTTTGTGTGCTCGTCTATGACTTTGTGTAGGGGGTGATTAAAGTCTGTTGTAAGCTTGGGAGGGTTGTCCCAGTTTTTTAGGGGTGGGTCTGTGTCAAACCATATGCTGCTTATTGTCACCTTGTAAGGTGCGCCAAGCATGGCGGCTTGCACCCCCGGCCCTAGGTTTACAAACTCGTTTTGGATAGCATCTTGGCCCCAGTAGGTGTTGTGGATATTGGCTTCGGCACCTTTGAGCCTATATTCTGTGGAAAACCACCGTTCCTCTAAGGTGCTTGGGCTTAGGATAGGGTAGGGCGGGGTTTGGCTATCGTTTATAGGTGATGTTATGGCAAGATAGCCCCCTTCTCCTTTTTCCAGGGGTTGAAAAAACTGGCTATGCCTTGTGCGCTTTTGTTCCATTGTCATGATGTTGGCTCCTTCCATGTTTTTACGGCTGTGTCCCATATTTCTGCCGGGGTCAAGTCTTGACCTAGTTGATTATTGGTTGCGTTTATATGTTCAACAAACCAACCAAAATATTCCTTGCCTGTAAGCACTTGCATCTCAGTCACTTGGCTCCAGATAGGGGCGTATTTATGACAGATATATACCCTTAGGTAAAGCAAGTATGCTTGCTAGGGTATCTGGGCAGGTTAGTAGGGCATCACGGCCCTGGGCAAGGTATTCCTTATGGGAGATGGGGGATTTTAGCATCATGTTATTAAAATTGATAGTATGGAAAAATTTTATAACCTGTGGGTGATAGAAGAAATCTATAGAGTGGGCAAGGTATATATTGGTGCCCTTATGGGATATGGTTAGCTTATCGGGCAAAGTTAGTAAATAGTCCAGATTCTCTGGGGTCAGCTCATTGTATGACCATGACATGGGTTTAAACTGCTCGTCGGTCATATTGCCCTTGGAGCTTTTTAGGTCATAATAATAGCCCTCCCCATTTCCTTTAATTACATGGGCGGGCTTTAGTGTGCGGAGGGTGTTTACAACATCATTGCCCCATGGGAAGCGGCTGGTGTAGTCACCTATAAATATGTATTCTGCCGCCCCTTGGGCTTTAGCATCTGCCAAGGCGGCGGCTAGGGCGGGGTGGTTGCCGTGGATGTCTGAGAAAATTGCGTAGGTCATGGTGTCACCTCTGGCATCTATCATATAAATATCCCACCCTAAAGCAAAGCCCCTCAAAAGAGGGGCTTGTTATTTATTGCAAGCCTACGTTTTATACCCCGCCCGTAGGCACGCGGCATGTGGGCAATAAAGCAACCCACATATATATTATAGTTATTTATATTAGGTTATGTGTCGAAATCTGTCAATATAAAGAAATCACACAACACGTGAATCTAATTTAGGTAATATTGCACAATGATATTAATAAAAACATTTTTTCACACAGAGACACAGAGAACACAGAGATAAAAGGCAATAAATTTAGAGAAAAG
>Ga0123355_10012915_pt1 | contig 12964 bp, 15 predicted proteins | sample TergutEmb28metaG_3_FD_89872 | JGI IMG/M metagenome (GOLD analysis project Ga0123355, IMG submission 89872) | Embiratermes neotenicus P1 segment gut microbial communities from Petit-Saut dam, French Guiana - Emb289 P1 | ecosystem: Host-associated > Arthropoda: Insects > Digestive system > Gut ... | reverse complement strand
TTCTGGTGCATGAGTTGCAAATATCATTTGCACATTAGGACTCAATTCCAATATTTTATTGACATACTCACGTTGCCAAGCTAAATGTAGTGATAATTCTGGCTCATCGACAACAAGAATTCCTGGTTTATTATCGCCAAGACTAAAAACCAGATGTGTAAAGAAAATAAAAAGTTGCTTTTCGCCTAATGAAAGATTAACTAATTCGACATCTTCATCAGCATACTTGCTTTGAAAAACCAAATTCCCACCGCTCCACTTTAATTCCTTTTTGGTTATAACATCCTCTCCGTCGCCAAAAAATGAATTCATTGTTTCCAAGAAAGCTGTTAAGTTTTTTCCTCTAAAGCGATGCTTTCGTGTAGTTTTTCAGTTAATCCAAACTCTCTGTCAAGTTTTTGTTTTATTTGACTAACACCTTGCCACGCTCTACTAATTATTAACTGTGCTTCATGAAGAGCATCATCGACATCATAAATATACCTTTCATTATGTTCAGCATATGAATAGGCATCTCTTCTTTGTGCTTTGCGCCCGAATAGAGGAATATTTCGTCCGCTTTTTCTGTTTAGTGGCAGGTAAATAAAAGGAAATAATCCCCTGATTTCTTCAAGAACAGGATACTCTCTAAAATATTTAATCCTCTTCAACCGATGACTTACATCGCTGTCATGTTCAAGGTAATATAACTTATGGTGTTCGTCGTTAAAATTAAGCTCCATATCCCCATCATCAGTTGACGTTATTATTATTGTATTTGGTGCATCTTGTTTATCCTCTTTGTTCAAATAATTCAACTCAATTGTATCAAATTCGTAGTTATTAAGACGATATAACTCACCAGTAATTATAGACGACAACATGTCCAAAATTGTAGTTTTTCCGCTTCCGTTAGCACCCAGTAAGAAAGTTAGCTCCTCGTTAAAATGCACATCATAATTATATCGACCATAGAGTCCTTTAACAACCAATTTTTTCACTTTCACGTTGTAACCCATATCTTCTCTCAACATAATGTGATACCTCCTGAATATATACAAAATCTGACTATGTGTCAACTTTATTAAGAATGTTTATTTAGTATTGACATTAATTATGCTTTTTTAGTACATACATGCTGATTTTTAATAATACTAAAGTTTTTGCCACCCAATCAGGGTAGGTGGCTACTCATTGGAGAGCGCTATAATAGGATAGACACAAGAACTCAGTAAATAAGCGAGTTTCTCAGAGTATCAAGGTTATTTGAGTTCCCTCAACGACCTACTTTGGAGAGATTTGCAGTGTTACTAGAGCGAAGTGTCTATCCTATATTTATGTTAGGGTATAGGATTTGGCTGGCATTTTTGACCAAAATTGAGCCAAGAAATAAACTCTAAGAGGTGCGATATGGAAATAAAAATGTAATAGTAAGACTATGTTGGAAAACCTTTGCAATGCTAAGGGGACTCTCTGCTTAGTCTTATTTTTATACCCTTTTTCATATTTCATATGAGGGTAACATTTTCAAACTAGATACGCAACTCACAAGTCAAAATGGCTTTATAGGTTAGCCTTTAAATAACCTAAATACTTATACAAGGTGGAAAAAGTTTATGAACAACATGGTAAATATCCAAAAGAAAGTAATATCAATAGACCACGGTAACGCCCTTATGAAAACAGTTAATCATGTTTTCACAGCAAGTTTTGTTGCAGGTGGACATGTCTCTGCAATCATTAGTAATGATACCATCAAATATGAAGGTATGGAGTATGAATTATCTGACAATCGTATGCCTGTGAAAAAGAATAAAACCATAGATAATCAGTATTTTATCCTCACACTTTTTGCACTTGGCAAAGAGCTAGAACTGGAACATCTTGACGGTAATCATTATGAAATTACGTTGTTGGTTGGGTTGCCGATTTTATATTACAAAGACCAAAAAGAGAAATTCAAGCAATACTTCCTCAATCATGGCGTAATAGAGTATGTATTCAACGGAAAGAAATTATCAATAGAAATTACTGTATGTGAGGTTTTTCCACAAGGATATGCTGCCACAACAATGCTTCCCAAGCAAGGTCAAAATAAAATAAGTACAACAGTAATAGATACTGGCGGTCATACAACGGACGTTATTCAGATAAATGCAGATGGTAAGCCAAACAAAGACAATTGCACAAGTCATGACTATAAAATAAGTACAACAGTAATAGATATTGGAGGTTATACAACGGACGTTATTCAGATAAATGCAGATGGTAAGCCAAACAAAGACAATTGTACAAGTCATGACTATGGTGTAAATAAACTATTTTCAAATATAAATAAAAAAGTCCGTGCTGACGGTGGACAAAATGTTTCTGATGATACTTTGCGTTCAATAATCATGGATTTGGATTTAAATGTTCCTCAATCTATTCACACGGCAAAAGCCATTGTAGAGCAACAGACTAATCTATATGTTTCTAATCTACTAACGGAAATAGCTAATGATGGCATAGATTTTGACAATGAACGTTGCTTGTTTATTGGTGGAGGTTCTGACCTGTTTATTAACAAAATCAAAAAAGATGGCAGAGTAAAAATGCTTTTTCATACATCAAACTTGTGTATCAACGCAATAGGATATCAAAAGATTTATGATGCAAAACAAGAAGAACTTAGAAGAACAGCATTAGTGGCTATGCAGAAAGAACTAACAACTAAAGGTGTGGTGGTCACAAGTGCCTAGGAAGAAAGAGAGTAACAGAAAAAGGGAAAAAATGCATAAACATCATTTTCAAATACGATTTGATGAAAAACTCCACGCCGACACTGTTGCCGAACTAAATGACCCAAAGCATACACGCAATCTTGGTCAATTTATAGACTTTCTGTTCCGTTATTACAAGGAAAACGAAGCAATAAAGCAAAACAATCCACAATATCAATACCCAATTGAAAGGGAAAATATCATGCAACCGCAAAACCCAAAGGCAATATTGACATCTGCTGTTGCTCCAGTTACATCAGATGCTGAAATATTTAACCATGTTTATGAACCATATTCCACTGAATTTAATGAAACAACAGCAGTAAAAGAAGTCACTACAGAAGCAGTTAATTCAGATACGGGCTTAGTTGAAATGGAAAATTCAAATACCACCTTTTTAGATGGTCTTGCTGCCTTTGATGACTTTTAGCGATAGATAATAGGAGGTTTTCAAAAATGACGAAATGGGCGAATGATAAATTAAGTCAACTGGAACTAGAGTATGGTGAGTTCTACAGTTACGCCAACAAAAACATTGAAAATGCGAATGATGATAGACATGTGTTCATTACTATTTATAACAGAATTAAAGAAGCGATTGAAGCAGTAAATTCAATAAATAACGCATATGTTTACGTTGCGTTAGACGAGGAAATCAAAAAGAGCCAAAAGATACTAAAGACAATCCAAAAGCAATCCTGGGAGGATTTTAAACCAGACCATAAAAGTAGTAAGGGGAAAAAGGCAGAGCATGATACTGATTTCGATGCAAATGGCATTATCAGCAAGTTAGATTCATTTGAAACAGAAAAAGAAGCCGAGGCATATCTGTGTGGATTAAAAATGACAAAATCTCAATATTTAACACTTGCGAAGCATTGCAATATTACCTTCATACCAAAAACTTCATCTAGGGCAGACATAGTAAAACGACTTGTTGACTTCAATGTCAGTTCAAGGCTTTGCTCTAAGATACTAGAAAATGTAATCAATGGCGGATTTGAAAATAGTATAAAGCGCATTAATCAGCTTAAAGAACCAAGGTAAAAAAACATGAAAAATACAAATTTGCTAAATACATGGAAATCAATTTTCAAATAAAACCGTGGGACTCTATCCCCTATTGTTTCCAACAATGAAAATAAATCAAAACAACAGGACGATTGGCAAGGCAATCATGAAGGTTCAAATCCTTCACGTCCTTTTCTGTGATACGCGCAGATTTGTGTAAAACATAAAAATATAGATTTGCTAAATAGCGAAAGGATGAACGCCATGTATGGTTTAAACAGCATAAATGCTCAAAACACGCGCATGAGATTTACTCGTGAAGCAGTTATCACTAACAAATTCTTTCAATTCCCAAGGTTTTTAATGGCTGGTGAGTTTGCTGGAAATAAACTAAGCAATAATGCAAGGATTCTTTATACTCTGCTCCTTGACCGCAATAGAGTAAGTATTGCCAACGAATGGTTTGATGAAAATGACGAAGCGTATATCTACTTCAAGCGTGAAGATATGGAACAGCAACTTGGGTTATCTGAAAGAACTATTTCAAAAGTCATGAGTGAGTTAAAAGCATTTTGCCTTGTTGAAGAAAAAAAACAGGGTATGGGTAGAGCCAATAAAATCCACATCTTGTATCCTGTGATTGCCAACAACGAAAATCCATTACCATACTTAGAACCTAGTCATAATGATAGCCCAGAAGTAGAACCTATTTGCAATTATCCAGAAATCGCTACAAATGACCGCAATGATGCCCCCAAACCCACCACGCCTACAACTATTGCACAAACTTCACAAAATCCTACTGAACCTATTATAACTATGCCCCAACTTCCCCCTTTAACTTGTAAGTATTGTTCCTCTAAACCCGTAGATATTACGCCCTTGCCCGTAAATATTGCACCTAATGACCCGCAAGATTTACGCCCTATATATAATAAATATAGTGATAGTAAAGAGATTTATAATAATAATGATAACAAAGAGATAAATAATAATAATACAAGTGATATGGAGGGGATAACTACTACTGCTACTGCCACTACTATTGTCAACAGCAGTGATATTGTCGCAAGCGACAAAGGCAGTGGCAACAGGGGCAGTTACAACCCTCCCACATCATCAACCAGTATATATTCAAATATTCTTAAAACATATAACGAAGTCTGTGGAAACAAGGGTTTACGTCTTATCATGTCAATTAATGGCAAGCGCAAATTGCAGATAGACGCAGGGATTAAAGAATATGGCGTTGAGGGATTCTTTGACTTGTTTAGCAAAACCGCAGACAGTGAATTTCTATGCGGGGGAGGTGAACGGGGCTGGAAAGCTGATTTTGATTGGCTGATTGACCCAGCCAATCTGCAAAAAGTGCTGGAAGACAAATATGATAGCAATCAAAACAACATCGCGTTGCCGCCACCCATAAGACAAATCTATGAATCGCACCAATATTCATCGCAAGTGATAGACATATCGCAAACGACAAGTACAAAACCACTTGCTGAAAACACAAATCAAGAAATCTATGCCACTGTACCTGTAGTTGATGGAGTTGTCATTGAACCCACTAGAATCGACTCATACGCAGGATATCGCAATAAAAACGGATTTAACACTAAAGCAGCTTTACAACAAATGCTGGAGGATGAGTCCAGAAAAGCCAATGCAAGCTAATAGAACACCGAAGAACAAATACAAACTAAGGAGTAACTAACATGACACGTTCAGAAACAATAATTCTGGTGGATATGGTTATTACAGCCTATCCTAACTCAGATAAATTTAATAATGAAACAGCGATAAACGATTTCGTTAATCTTTGGGCAAAACATTTTGAAGATAACGATGTGGTAATAGTGTCCATGGCATTAGAAAGGCATATAAGCACTTGCAAATTTCCTCCAGCAATCGCGGAACTTAAAGAAATTATTCTTGAAATCTGTAACCCTGATATTATTCCACCTGATGAAGCATGGGAAATGGTTGCCTTATATATAGACACATCAAGCGAATATGGGAGTTTTCAAGAGAGCGATTTCCCTATTGCAATAGCCAAAGCAATAAAAGCCATTGGATATAGCAATCTTCGTACCTTACGTGTAAGGCGATATGACCATCATGAAAGACAAGCAGGACTTGACCGTGTGTCATTTATCCAAGCCTACGAGCCAGAATACACAAGAGCAAGGAAAAACGCTATGCTTCCCTGTTCGTTACAAATAGCGATAGCACACACTCAAGCAGTTTTTACAGGTGAAGCTCGTCTTCTTTTTGAGAAAACCAAAAGCAATCTTGAAGCCAAACAAAGGGAGGAAAAGGAAAAAATCCATGCATTAACAAATCGTCATCTTTATTCTTTTAGTCGTATATCTGAATCTAAAAACTCCGAATCTGAAAACGCCGATTTTGAAACACATCAAAATGACAATATATACTTAAAGGTCTAGTTTGGGGATAGTTTATGCGAATAGGTCTAATTGATGTTGATGGACACAATTTTCCAAACTTGCCACTGATGAAACTATCAACATATCACAAACGCCAAGGAGATACAGTTGAGTGGTGTATACCAGTATGTAAATATGATGTCGTTTACAAGTCAAAAATATTCACCTTCACACCAGATATATCATACACGCCTTGGGCTGATGCGGTCATTGAAGGCGGAACGGGTTACAATCTCAAAACTGTACTACCATCAGAAATTGAAAATTTAACACCAGACAATAGTTTATATCCAAAACATGATGAAGCATATGGCTTTTTAACAAGGGGCTGTCCACGTGACTGCCCTTTTTGTATTGTTAGCAAAAAAGAGGGATTAGTTTCAAGGCAAGTTGCGGATATCCAAGATTTTCACATAAATCAAAGAACAATAAGGCTTTTAGACCCTAATCTGTTGGCTTGTAAAGACCATGAAAATATTCTCCTACAACTAGCTGAAACAAAAGCGTGGATAGATTTCACCCAAGGTCTGGATATACGATTGATTACCAAAGACACTGTAGAACTGCTAAACAAACTTAGGATAAAGACAATATATTTCGCATGGGATAATCCCAAAGACGATTTATCCTCACAATTTCAACTATTTGACAAATATTCTAATCTTGCAAATTATAGAAAACGTTGCGTGTATGTTCTCACAAATTTTAATAGCACGTTTAGCGAAGATTTAGAGCGTGTATATATCCTGCGTGATATGGGTTTTAATCCCTATGTAATGATTTATGACAAGGAAAACGCTCTACAACAAGTGAGGGATTTGCAACGATGGGTAAACAATCGACGAATATTTAGGGCAACAAAAAAATTTGAAGAATACAAGGAATGAGGTGTGGGTGGTGAATATGAAAAAATCTTAATTCCTTTGTGTAGTATAGTGTTCCACTTCAAGAATAGGGTGGAAATATAAACTGACGAAAGAGGGACAAATTTCCATGAATGATAACGAAGCCTTGTTTAACGAAAATATAAGACTTGTCACATGGGTAGTCACAAAACAATTTCCTCAATTTGCTGCTGACGAGGATTTTCACCAAGAAGCCCGAATCGGTCTATGGAAAGCGGCAAAAGCCTTTGACCCAAACAAAAATATCAAATTCGCCTCCTACGCTGTTCCCTGCATAAGAAACGCCTGTTCAATGTTGATTAGGCAAAATTCAAAATATACCCGATTGTCAGTAGTTTCCTTTGGTGAGTCACTGCCCAGCGCGGAAAATATAACATATGCGGATACCATCCCCGACAACAGCAACAGCATTGGTGATTTATTGGGAGAATGTGCTATTAAAGAAGCATTTGCAAAGTTGTCAAAACGTGAGTTGACGATTATTCAACACCTTGTGGCTGGACGCAATCAAGCGGAAATTGGGAGAGAACTTGGAATATCACAACCTCATGTTTCACGCATTGTGAGAAACGCACGAAATAAGCTGGAGCGTGAACTTGGGTTCAAGTGAAAAATAAATGATAGAGAAAAGGTGCATTAAATGCAGAATAATTTATTGGAATTTAAGAGTGTTTGCAGCATCTGTCTATATGTTGCCATAACAGTGATTATGTTGTGGCTAGTGTCTTTGATTGGTATTTACGTCTTTTCAAGCATCCATACTGCCCAAAATCCTATGCCAGTTGTTGTTATGAGTGATGATGATGCTAAACTTTATATTTTAAATGCCACACTTCAATATCTTCAAGCACAATATGCATTGGCAATTAGGGAAGCACGAACAACCACTTCTTCAGTCGCAAGACAACAGTTTATACAGGTTGCTGATGCTTTAGCACAACAAATGGATGATGTTTTACAATTGTACTTTGGGCAGATTGGGCAAACATTGTGCAAATGCAGTAATAGCTAAATAATTATACTTACTATTCTGAACAATATTCAACCACATATAGATTTATAACGTTAAAAAGAATAGGTGGCTTTTTTATATTTAAGCAAGTGCTTCAAGTATTTATAAATATAACTTACAGGGGAGGAATAGTATGAATAATACAGAACAAACAGAGTTTATGTTATTGCGTTCTGATTTAAGTCAATACTGTGGCATAAAAGATGAAATTGTAAGATTGGATGAGGAGACAGAAGTAGCAAAGATTGAACTGGATGAGGTCAATAAATACATCATGAATATAAGTCCTGTATACTCTGGTCAGCCCACAGGCAACAAGCGTGAAGATAAAATAGCCGAGTTTGTTATCCGAATGGATAATGACAGGCAAAGATTAACGAATAAAATAATCAAACTGGAAAGTGATAAAAGACTATTTGAATTTATGATTGCTAAAACAGAAGCATGGGTAAGGGGCTTGGCTGATGAAGAATTAAAAAAAATACTTACATTGAAATATTTTGAATGCAAAAATGTTGATGAAATAGCAAATGAACTTTTCCTCTCTCCAGCAGCTATTAATAGGAAGATTCGTAAATTCAGAGGTGGTGAATTTTAAATCTCATACAATATATACGCTATGCTTAAACAAATGTCAATACCTCTCAAAAAACAGATTCTTAGTTGACGAAAATAGATATTGAAATACACTTATTTTATGATATACTAATAGGGTGGAAATTTCCCAGAGGGCATTACACCTGTGATTATATCTTATTTTTACGCATACAATCCTTCCAAACCATCATCTTAGTGTTGCTGTTGCAAACACTAAGGTGATGGTTTTTATTTCCTCTAAATTTTCATAACTAGCTATGGAATTGAGCCAAACAGGCAAATATCCATACTGACTACGCCTGACAAAGGCAAAATCAAAGACAAAGTCGAGAATCAAGAGAAGGGAGTGCATGTATCAGAATAAAAATAAAAGAAGAAATAGAAATAAACCCACTATATATAGTAGGGACAGGACTAGGACTAACATTGGGAGTTGCTTCTTTGGCGGCTTCTTTTTTTGTATTCAAAAGACAAAGAAAATTCATAAACAAATTTCAAGAAGAAGTTCAACGCATTAGTAATCTTGGTGAACGTGTTGAAATACTAGAACACGATAAGATGAATGAAGAGTATGCAAGAATTGAAATGAATAAGTTGAAATAAAAACATGAAATAAAAGGGAGGATTGATTGCTGAATGCCAAGGCGAAACAGTAATGCGAAAGACAAAGAGCCAACGCAAGCATTTCATGGTGCAACGCAATACAATGAAAACTATCGTTATAATAAACAATGTGTGGGCTGTGCCTTTGTAGGAGAGGATTTTATGTGCATGACAAGTAACGGGGAATGCTTAAAAACTCCTGCTTATAAAGGTAAGAGTGGGAGGGGTGAGAGATTCCAAAGTTACAAAAAGACTTCATAACCCCTGAGCAGATTCAGAAAGCGAGGGAAATCAAGGTACTTGATTATATTTTCCAAAATGAACCTAATAATATAATACGCTATGCTCCTGGACAATACAAACTAAAAGACCATGATAGTTTGAAAATTACTGAAAGTAATGGTAAATTCCATTGGTTTTCCCGTGGCATTGGTGGTACAAATGCCATTGATTATCTCGTCAAAGTTAGAAATTTTGAATTTAAAGAAGCCGTTAGGCACTTAGTTGGGGATGATGTTCCTAATATTAATTATTCAACAACACAATCACAAAAACAAAAGTCAAAACGGCAAGAGCCAGAATTGCAAAAATCTGATAAGCCCAAGGATAAAGGGCGTTTTTTTGTGCTTCCCAAAGCACATAAGAACAATGCTGATGTGCTTAAATATCTACAGAACCGAGGTATATCAGAAAATATAATAACTGATTGCATCAAAAAAGGCTTACTTTATCAAAACACAGACAAAGATTGTGTTTTTGTTGGTTATGATAATCAAATTGCTAAATACGCTTGTAAACGTAGCACTAATACAACGCCAGAGTTAGATTACAAAAAAGATATAACTGGCTCTGATAAGGCATTTGGCTTTTGCTTGCAACCATTTTCAAATATCAAAGATTCAAATGCAGAAGAAGTGGCAGGAGAAAAACTTTATGTATTTGAGAGTCCTATAGATTGCCTAAGCCATGCTTCCATTGCCCAAATGGGTGATGGAAGCTGGAATGGCTATCGGCTTGCATTGGGAGGCGTTTCAAGTCTAGCTTTAAACGCCTTCCTAGAAAATAATCCTCAAATCACAAATCTGTACTTATGTTTAGACAACGATAAAACAGGTGTAGAAGCTACAGAGCGCATTTGCAAAGAGCTTTTGGCAAATGAAAAATACAATCATATCAATATTATCATTGCCTATCCACCTGTCAACGTAGGAAAGGATTACAATGACGTACTGGTGTTCATGAAAAACAGACAAAGGCTAAAAGAAAATCAGAAAACACAGGAATCGCAAGAAACACAGAAAACACCAAAAATATTAGAGGAATTACAAAAAACAAAAAAGAAAGGACGTGAAGTTGAACTATGAATGAAGTATCAGAATACATGCTTGAACAGGAAAAGGTCATTGGCAAAAAAGTTGCCCAGGGAACTCTAAAAGTTACAGAAACGGTTGCTGAAGTAGGGGCATTCAAAGTAATTATACCTATTGCAACTGTATCCGCAAAAAGCCTAGCAAAATCAGTACGCCTAGCACTGGCACTAAGCAAAGGTTTCAATGATTTAAGAATAGATTGCGTTAATATTATTCGTTCTTCTGGCAAAGGAACTCGTAACCCCACTTCTACAATTCCCACAAGCACCATAAATTCTAGAAAGGCTAAAAAAGCAACAAAACATCAGCATCTTGTAGGCCATGGAACTAAGTACAAAAGAATTCACAAAATGGCAAGACGAAACGGCTCAACCCTTGATTCTGTTGAGGTGTCAGATAAAAAAATGCTTAGTTTTGAAACTATAGCAAGAAAGTATGGTATAAGTTACGGATTGCAACAAAACAAAGGCACAAACCCTCCAACATGGCAAGTTTTCTTTATGGCAAAAGACAAAAGCATTATGGCGGCAGCCTTTAAAGAGTTTTCAAACCGCCAACTAAAAAACCAAAGGGAAACACCCATTGAGCAACTTCAAAGGATGGCTTCAAGAGTGGCCGAGCATGTTAAACCTGAGAAAACTATGCGTCATGTGGAGCAACAACTATGAGTGGTTGGAAGTATTTCATCATATACGCTACCACTTTTTTGTTTATCTTTTTTGGCGTATGGCTACTTAACGACCATTTTATCGGCATTCCAATACACAGTGTTGGTCTAGCCGCAATGATTGCTACTGTATTTATAGCCTTTATTGGCTATCAACACTTAAATAAGAAAAACTTTCGCCATAACATAGAACATGGTTCTGCCAGATGGGGAAAACCTACTGACGCACAAAAATATGCTGACCCCAATCCAGATAATTGTATACCTTTAACCCAGACTGAAAGGATAACAATGAATAGCAGACCTAAGCCTGTTGAATTCGCAAGAAATAAAAATATCTTGGTAATCGGCGGTTCTGGTTCTGGTAAAACACGCTTTTTTGTAAAACCAGGTCTAATGACTTGCGAATCAAAAGAATATCCCCTGTCATTTGTGGTAACCGACCCTAAAGGCAGCCTAGTAGAAGAGTGTGGTCATATGTTGACGAAAAAAGGATATACAATCAAGGTCATAAATACCATAGATTTTTCAAAATCCATGAGATATAACCCTTTCGCTTATATTTCAAGCGAAAAAGATATATTAAAATTTGTAACGACACTCATAAAAAACACAACTGACCCTGACCAAAAAGGCGGTGATGGCTTTTGGACAAAGGCGGAAGCTATGCTTTATCAAGCCCTTGTGGGTTACATCTGGTACGAATACGACCCTGAGTATCAAACAATGAATACACTTGTGTCAATGATTAACGAAATGGAAGTTCGTGAAGATGAGGAAACGTTCAAAAACAAGATTGATTTACTCTTTGAAGAGCTTGGAGAACGTGACCCAGAACATTTTGCAGTTCGACAATATTCTAAGTACAAATTGGCAGCGGGTAAAACAGCTAAAAGTATACTTATTTCCTGCGGTGCAAGGCTTGCTCCCTTTGATATCAAGGAGGTTCGGGACATGATGAGTGCGGATGATTTAGAGTTGGACAAACTTGGTGGCTATAAGGCAACCAGAACCGTATATAACCCAAACACAGGTGAATACGAGGAGAAGGTTATCCAAGTTAGAAACAAGAAAACAGGCAAGTTGGAAGATAAGATAATTAAACGAAAGACGGCGTTATTTGTTATTATCTCTGACACTGACGATACTTTTAACTTCATTGTAAGCATCATGTATAGCCAACTTTTCAACCTTTTATGCACTGTGGCAGATAATGAGTTCCGAGGACGCTTGCCAGTACATGTACGTTGTATTTTGGATGAATTTGCCGTGCGCCCATACGGGCATTTTAGAAATGCGTTAGTAGCGTAACGCTGGGTTGGATATGGAATGACCCACCATCAACCGACTTATCCGAAAGGGAAACCAGACGGGGAGTATAGCCTGTCGGTAAAGGTGCTATTGGGCTAATCACTAAGCCTTGAACGAGCATCAAGATGAAAAGTTTTGTATGAGGATAAACAGTTTGATTACTTGCACGATAGCCAGAGGGGTTTTATCGTCAACCTTGGCGGAAGGTGATTATTTACGTCAAGCTGCGGTAGAGTATATGTTCAGTTGTGCGAAGGGCATACACACCATATCTCACCGCTAACCGTCTGCAATAAGCAG
>Ga0123355_10012914_pt1 | contig 12964 bp, 8 predicted proteins | sample TergutEmb28metaG_3_FD_89872 | JGI IMG/M metagenome (GOLD analysis project Ga0123355, IMG submission 89872) | Embiratermes neotenicus P1 segment gut microbial communities from Petit-Saut dam, French Guiana - Emb289 P1 | ecosystem: Host-associated > Arthropoda: Insects > Digestive system > Gut ... | reverse complement strand
TGCGAAGCGTACCAGACGGTTGGCTTGGTCGTATGCCATGGTTTCTACTGCACCTAATGGGCTTGTTGCTTTTGTGCAGTTGCCCTCATCGTCATACTCCCATTGTTCAGTTGCGCCGTTGGGGTAGGTTATGGCTGTTAGGTTGTAATGTTTGTCGTATTGTAATTCAGTTTGTGTTTCGTTTTCACCGGAGGTTAATCTGATTAACACTCCCCTGTTGTCGTAACTATAGTTTGTGGCTTCATCTGCTGGGGATATAAATTTAGACACCCTGCCAAGTTCGTCATATTCCCATGCATTTTCTGCGCCTAGGGGGGTTATTGTTTTTGTTACTTGACCATCGTTGCCGTATTCTATCTTGTAAGTGCCGCCACTTGGTTGAGTTAATCCGGTTAGTAAACCGAGTTGGTTGTAGTCATATGTCGTGGTTTCACCATCTGCGTTGGTGATTGCTGTTATTTCGTTATAGTCATTATGCTCGTAAATTACATCGTGGCCGTTTTCTTGAGTCACACGATTTAAGGTTTTATTTTCGTCAAAGTGGTAAATTTCTTTGTTGCCTAAGCTGTTGGTTGCTACTGTATGGTTGTCGTGATAGCTGAAGTGGTATTCAAGCAGGCCTTTTTCGCCTGTGGTGTATATGCACTTTGCTTCTTGCCCTGCACCGGTATACTGCCATTCAAAGATATCACCCTCCATGCTTGTGCGTTTTGTCATCAGGTGATTGTCGTATTCTATTTTTGTTGTTTTGCCGTGTACGTTTGTTACGCATATTAAGTCAAGGCTTTTGTTGTATGCATATTTGACCAAGGTTTTGTCTTTTAAGCTTACTTGTGTTATTTGCCCTGTTTCGTTAGTTGACACGATAAAAGTACGTCCTGCTGTATCGGTTATTGAGGACAGATGGGCATTGTTGTTATATGCCAAGGTTATATTGTGTTCTCTTGTTTCGGTTTCTATTTTGGTAAGATGATAGATGTATGTGTTGTGTTTTTGCTCGAAGATGTAATACAACCGCTCTTCAAAGTCAAAGAGTTCATATCTTGTACCATCGAAGAAAAGTGATTTTTTGGCAACACGATTTATTTGCATTGCACCGGATTCCAAGTAGTTGAATACACTGCCTTGCCCATTTTTGTCTACAAGTATGATCTGTTCTTCTTCATGGCGAAGATGTATACCATAGGAGAATCCACTTCCGTAACCAAATGCACCTGTGTGGATGTTATTGCTATACCAGCTCCGCTCCCATTCAAGAGGTATGATTCCTGGGTATTCAAAATCAGTTAAGTTGTAGAACACAAAACCGTGTACTGCGTTTACTGGGTCGGCAGTAAATGCTCCTGTTACTGCACCTGTTAAGCCGCCGATTATTGCACCGTTTCTTGCACCGCGTAATGTATTGCCCCATACTTCGCGCCAATCAATGCCATCCCCGGAACGTATACCATCCCATACTGTACTTATGAATCCTTCTATACCGCCGGTTATACCACCTGACACTGCTCCGGATATTGCTCCAACTCCGGATTTTTTCAAAATCCCTACTGCTCCTGTTGCTTTAAGTTTGAATTTTTTTGAAACCATGCACGCAATTTTGCCGCCAACACCTGCTCCTACTGCACCTGTTACTGCTCCTATTACGCTTGCCTTTATGAATGTACCCCAATCGCTGTTGTTGCCGGACATTACATCGCCTATGAATACGCCACCAGCAGCCATCATCGAACCCATTGCGGCTCCCACCATTACCTTGCCCACTGCGACTTTTGCACCAACGGCTGCCAATGCCAATCCACCTGTTGCTACAACTGCTACTGCAACAGCGGCTACCACTAACCCGACAACCAAAGCCCTAAAGAGAGAGCGTCCTACACTAAATTCCCCTTGCTGAGGGGCATCGTCAAATGGTGCATGTATAACATATTCCCAGCCTTGCAGTATCCCATGCGCACCCATAACATCGAATCGGAAATGCAAAACTAAATAAGTTCCGTCTTCATGGTCAGACGGTTCTTCGTCGTTGTCATCATCCTCTTCCGCATCTACACTTACCAATGCAGTCCCAACAGGATGTATTAACGGCTGAAAATCACCCGCTGCGTCTGTTCGCATCAGCAGGTTATTTATGAGAGAAGCAATTAAAACATCTGGTGCTTCAAACTTAATCCCATCTTCTGCAACCATAAGTATGTCTTTATGGCTTTTGAAGATTATTTTTTCCAGATCAATTAATGACATCTGCAAAACCGGAACTTCACTATTTTTGCCTATAAAGCCCATTTTGTCTGGGTATAAGTAAAACTTTTTTCCATGCTCTGTCGTAAGGGCTCTTTTGTTGTAGTCCTCCATTGTTGGGCTGTCATCGCCGTTTTCACGAGGGCTGTTCATTACTTGTCCGCATTGTTCATTTTCATTTGGCAAAAACAATGAAACTTGTGTTCCAAGTTTTGGCATACAGTACATAAGATTTCCTGTGGTTGGTGTCCAGTGATATTGATAATCCGCTGTGCCGTTTGCACCGTCTATGTCAAGCTTTATATTTACTGTCTCTTTTTCAGTTTTTTCAACTGTCCCCTTTAGCGACATACCAATAATTTTTTCGTTATGACACTTACGGACAGAAATTAAACCTTCGCTACCTAGTGTATATGTAAACTCTAGGTTTGAACGAATAAGCTTTCCGTGCTTTTCGCATATTTTCAAACTAATGCCTTTTATGTTTGCATTGTCACCAATGCTGTAATTTCCAAAATCACGCACTTTAAAATATGCAAAGTCCATCATAGCATGTCCGCTTGTCATGCCGTCCTCTGTATAATATTTTTTGCTAAATCCTGACTTATAGTGGGGATTGTTAAATGTTACGTCATTGCCTTTTTGGTTAATACCAAACCAAAGGTTGGCTGTGGGTTTGATAGGGTCTGCTATTACAGGGCAATGGAAATGACTTGCAAGTCTTTTGATAAACTCCCAATCTGTTTCAAGATATTGGATTATCGGTCTGCCTATTGGCTTATATGCCATGGGAGAAAAGATTGCAGATGCACCGGCTGTGTCGGCAAGCACTATTTCAACTATATCTGCATATGTCATTGCCGGATCTTGAAACGAACGGCTTTTTTTCTCTGTATCCAGTGCGAACGAACCTGTTTGTACTGTTACTTCAACCAAGTCTACCCGTTTGCCCGGTAATGTTCGGCAATTGGTTATAAGCCCGCAGAAAATCGGAGTGCCGTCATCGGTTAACTCTACTTCATGCCCGCAAAAGTTGCTTTCAATTTCATTGATTGTAGTGGCTGGATCTCCGTAGCCTGTGATGGTAAGCTTCCCATGCTCGTTTGGGATTTGGCATATTTCTATATCCAACAGGGCAGTTAAAAATGTTAACCCTGCTAATTTTAGAGTTTCATGATTTATTGCACGCATGATGTCAGCCCCTTAGCCCAAATATATCTTTCAACAATTCTGAAAGTGCGTTCAATTTTGAAAGTGCGTTATAAAGCTGTTTAAAACATACATCCGGGCTAAGATTCAAGTCAATATGCGAGGTAAGTTTGTACTGTTTTCAGGTAAGTTTGGAGATTTGATGACCTCGACAAGCTTCAAAGGTTTCACATACATTACATCTTGTAAAAAATCTATTTTGTAAAGCTTTGTAAAGCCAAGAAGAATTTCAATGTCAAACTTACCTGAAAAGCGACCAAACTTACCTAACCTATTGCATTGATTTATTTTTTGATGGTATGTTCATATTTAAGGAAGAATTTTGTCAGAAATTATTGAGGGATTTACATGGACAACAAAGAGAATGTAATTACAACTGAATGTTTGTCTGATATATTCAGTAAAAATGAGGCAAAATTAAATGCTCACTTTGCTACAAACAGGGAACAAATGCTGGCAGACCTTGTATTGCATCTTAACGCATTGTGCGCTATTGCCAACTGGCAACAAAATGAAGGCACAAAAAGTCAAATATCCTATTTGCATATCGCCTATCTGCGTTCAAGTATTTTGAGCGGTAGTTATGATTTTAGGTTGTCCATGCTTACAGACAAATTTTGGCTTGACTCAACCGAAACTGCCGTTTATTGGAAACATGATTTTGCATTTATGTATGTAAGCTCGGATATTGATGAGATGAGTAATCGTTTGCGTGAAAAACACCGTCTGCTTGAGTTTGAAGTTGATGAACTGCGATACAAGTACGCTTTGCTTTATCTGCCAAAAGCCTTAGATTCGATTAAAGATTTGATGCCGGATGCCATTAGTAAATCAGATATGGCTACGCTTTCATTAAACCCCGACTACTCTATTATCTTGGGCGGACATATGGAAGAAAGCACAGTAATAAGCCCTCTCGAACAGGCGGCATTGGAGGTGGATACCCTTTGAAATATTTTATTATGGACATTAACCCTAACTATGTATCTGCACCTCAAATTTTAAACGGTTTTGATGAGATACAGAAGCGCGATTTAACTTTAAGAAAGCATGAAAACATAAAAAAGCAAGTTCTTTTATATGTAAAAAGCCATGAAGAAAAGGTATTTGCCGACATATTAACAAGCCCTTTTTTCTTAATGTCCGAAAAAATGCATAGGATTGCAAAAAAATATGAACCCACTATGGTTAGCAAGCAAGTTGCCCTTGTGGATAAGGACAATCAAGCAGCAGAGTTGTACTATCTGCCTATATTACCTCGTATAGACTGCATATCACCACAAAGCGAATTAAACAACGGTAAAACTAAGTTCATTACGCCGGTAATTGATCCGCACAGGACTTTGCACAAACATATTTTTTGGTTAAAGGGTTTTAACAGTGATCTCCCTGTTATTACTTTAGATTTAGCCGAAAGTTTTTTGCGTCGTGACTTAAAAGGGATAGACTTAACTTTGATGAATCTTGAGTAATCAGGAGGGGCATATTTGTTATGAGAAACATTATACAAAGAGCAGCGGGTAGCAGGGTGGCAAACGCAGTATCTAATGGACTAAGGGCTGCCGGTAGTGCTATATCAACAGGGGCAAGGAACTTAGGCACCGCAATTGTAAACCAAGTATCAGGCAGAAATGCAGAAGCACGCAGATCTCATGATAACTTCTTTGAATCCGGCGCGGACGGCTCGTCTACTTTGCGGACTCATGGCGGACAGGTTGATATGGATTCTGCTCAGTTAAATGCAATTAAAGAGGATGCTATGTCTAGCCGTCAAGAAGAGTGGCGGGAACTAATGGAAAAATACATGGAAGAAAACGAAGGATTTGAGATAGATTTAGATGATTTTAAAATACCCGAATGTTATCTTGTGCGTGGTGCAGATTTGCATTGCACTCATGGCAGTCATACAAGAAAGCTTAACCAACCCAGATGTCATGGTGTGTATATAACTAAAGAACCAATGATACACAAGCTTGACTGCGTGCCAGGTGACTTCCAAAATATATCCTCCTTTGGGGTATGCGATTCACCAAGTATAAAAAATGCAGTACCGCTTCCGCCGACCGTTACTTTAAAGCTTGTTGGGTATGATGAGGACGGAAAACCAATCCCTGATTTGGGCAATGTAAAAGGTCGAGCATGTATGCCGATGATAGCAGGAACTTGGCTTAATGTATATGAAGAAACTCGTATAGTTGACAATGGGGACAAAGATCCGGCTGACAAACATAAAGAAAATAGTAGCATGAGCAAAGGGTATCCCGCCGCCACTACAGAATCTTTTTTGGTTTGCATACATGGCGGTATAATCAGGCCACTTTCATCAGGTCAGCATAATAGAGATGTTGAGCATACGGTGCCTGTGGCGACATAGAACATTAATGTAAACAATCATATATAACCCTAATCTGTTAAATCAAAAGCAATCATTCAAAGTTCAAAGTAAAGGTGGACACAATGGACAACCTAGATGAAACAATAATCAGCATGAATAATGCAAAGTCCGAAAATAAAGTCAACATAGAAAAGGGCTTGTATGCAAACAACGAATTCCTTGAATTTAAGCGAAAAGAAGTGCTTGACGGCAAGCTGTCCCTCATGATGCCATGCAATTTCGCAATCATGTCTGCCGAGCATACAAATATGAAATTCCCATCAGAAGATAGACCCCAAGAAATATGGACTAGCCCTGATACGGCAACAAATTTCGGTATAAGCCATTTTTCAGAAATGGATTTAGAAGAAGATTACGTCAAAGAAAATGCAGACGAGATGAAAAATGCCTTAAAAAAACTCAATCCCGCAATGGAGTTTTATCAAGAAGGTACAGAAAAATTAGAGGATTTCACCATAGCATGGTTTGACTACAAAAGTTTTGGCTTAGACCATGATATGTATAACATTATGTTTTTAGCTTCTGTTGACGGTAAGGCTCTCCACGGCGTATTCATCTGCCTATACAGCGAGTACACCCTATGGAGCGAAATTGCACAGCAAATGCTTAAAAGTATGAGCATCTGTGAAGTGAAATGAAGCAAAACAATCAAGGAGGCATGATACCATGATTCAATATAACGTAAGAATCGACCCCTTTAAAATGTTAACCCTAACCAGCCTGCAAGGGGTAAGACAGGTAAACGAGCATGGTATGGTTACTTTTGAGAGTGCAGTTCCGGAAAATTTGGCTGATGAATATATTTCTTTGGGCTTAGGTACAACTTGGGTAGATATTTATGCCACAGATATTGATGGTAGCGAAAAACTATGGTTTAAGGGCACAATTACTGAAATTCATACAAACTCTGAGGATGGATTTACTACGCTTACAGTCACAGTCAAAACGGGTTCATATTTGATGGATACAAGTCTGCATACCAGAAGTTATCAGACTCCCGGCATGACATACAATACCGTACTTGATTCCTATACAAGCAGCTACCCTCAAGGCGATTTCATCATGAAAAAGGGTGACGGCGAACCTATAAACACGTTAATAATGCAATACAACGAAACAGATTGGGAGTTTACCAAAAGACTTGCTACGCACTTTAACACGGTGCTTCTAGCAGACTGCACAGCAGACGGTACAAAGTATTATTTCGGCTTCAAGCCATCTTCTCCTGTTGCAACAATTGACACAGATACGTTTGAAACGAAAAAAGAAGCTGGTGACTATGAAATAAAATCAAGAGCAGGCGCGTCCCTTGGACCATTGGACTCAATATATTTTGCGTACCGTACAAAGGAAATTTATCAGTTAGGCGACCAGATAACATTTAACGGTAAGCCATTATTTGTGTACCGCATTGATACAGAGCTAGACAGAGTTGATTTATTCCACACATACCGCCTAAAAACCTTCGAGGGCTTTAATGTGCCAAAGGAATATAACTTACAGTGCATAGGAACATCGTTCTATTCTAAGATTACTGCGGTGGAAAAAGACATTGTACAAGTCTCTATAAATTCTGACGAAAACCAAAGCGGCTGCGGCTCAAGATGGTTTGCTTATTCAACACCTTATTCTACCCCCGACGGCACAGGATGGTACTGTATGCCGGAAATAGGCGATGATGTTCGCCTGTATATCCCGGAAGAAGATGAGGCCAACAGCTACATCATAAGTTCCACACATTTAACAACCGGCGAAACCGCAAGCGATGAGCGTATAAACCCTGACTTTAAATCAATAATGAACAAACAAAACAAAGAAGCCCTCTTTACACCGGGAACGCTGATATTCACCAATAACAAAGGCATGTCTATAGAGATTCGAGATGATGAAGGAATCCACATCATCAGCGATAAAGAAATTGTAATAGAGTCCGATAAGGCTATAAAAATGGCAAGTGTAGACTCATCAATTACAGTGCTGTCACCGGAGCTTATTTTGCTGGAGCAAGACGACACAATAACTCAGCTTCAGAAAAATATCGCTTTCAAGGGTGCGCAAGTGCATTTTGAATAAGGAGTTACGCATGGACAAGCTGCATACATTGTTTAAGCTATCAGAGCCTTTGTTTTGCGAAATGGCAGAGCGAAATATCATCAACATTAAGGCAAAGTTTAACGAAAATTTCAAAGAAATAAGTGCTGGTTTTAACTCCTGCGTAAAAGAGTTGTACGAAACGGTACTACATCAGCAAGCTGGTGGCTTCAAAAAACCGATTGAATTTTTGTATATAGCATATCTGCGCAGCAGTCTAATCACCAATACTTATGAATACCGACTATCTCTAAACAGCGATGAGCTGTATTTAGACCCAACCGAAACAGCTATGTATTGGTCTGCTCCCTTTATGCACAGCACAGTCGATAGCGATATGGAACAGGTAAAAGTCTTAATAAAGGAAAGTATGCCCAATGTCCACGCATCAAGCTATGACATTAAAGAGTTGAAATACCATTATTCACAAATGTATTCCTTTGGCTCTATGTTTATTTTCAAAAGATTAGTTTTAAATACCATCGAAACAGCAAAGGCAGAATCATGGGCAACCCCCATGCTGTCAGATAAGTTTTCCGTTATTTTTGGCGGACATATGGAAAAAACATATGAACTATAGTGGATTTGATGAAACTGATAAAGCTGATAAAACTACTAAAACTGTTGAAACTGATGAGGTGCAGGGTGAAATATTTTTTGCTACAGGTTGATAAGGAATGTAACAATGCACCGGTAATCCGTGACTGGTACAACACTTTTAAGAAACACAATATTGAGATGGATAAGTTTGGTGAAATTGCCGACTCTCTGCACATGGAACTACAACCAAACCCAAATATGATATTCACAGGAATTATTACCCATCCCGAATTACTGTTTCATGTAGATATTTACAATGTTTTAGAAATGTACATCCCCGGTCTGCCAAGTGTGAAAATAACCTTGTTAGACCGCAAAAATGATATTGGTCAGTTATATCATTTAACATGGCTTCGGAAAATCCCCTGCCTATCTAACAAGAGTGTTTTAGGCAAAGAGCCACGCAAATATGAAAAATTGGTCTTGGAAAAAACAAAAATCCAAGAGCATAAGATGTTTTTCCCGGCAGAGCATGAAGGGACAGAACCCATAGTTAGCTTGGATGTAGCAGAAAGCATTTTGCGGAGAAATTCTCGAGGATTAAATCTAGTTGAGTTGGAGGTTGTGTAGCTTATGTCAGAAATAGACCATATCTACTTAGTGCGCGGCGCAAGATTAGCCTGCCAATGCGGAAGTCATGTCCGTTCGTTAAATCAGCCTAAGTGCCACGGTGTCTATGCAACCGAGCATCCTATGATACATGAATTAGACTGTGACGTTGGCCCGATAAAGCATATAACATTTTTTGGTGTATGCGTATCGTCCACCCCTCCACCACATGCACCAACAGTAACATTTGAAAAAGTTGAGTATGACGAATACGGCGAACCAATAGTTGGTGCTGATTTAGGCGTTATAACAGGACCTCTATGTATGCCGGAAATTATAGGTAAGAAATGGAACGAAACATGGCCATTAACAAGGATAGTTGATAACGGTGACAAAGACCCGTCAGATGCAAACAAAGACAAGGATGACCCAAGCAAGGGCTACCCTGCCGCAACGGTTGCATCATACCTATTATGCAAATTTGCAGAACCGGGTTTTGAAAAAATCTTTCCCATTACATCAGGTCAAGAAGACCGAAGTGGCGATTAACAACGATTAGACTCCTTGCTATACGAGGGTGCAAAAAGAAATTCACTTTTTGCACCGGCTGGCGGTTGCGCGGAAGCAGAAACTTCAGATGAATTTTGGTTTCTGCTTCCGCGTATAAAACAACTCAAATGAAGCTAATTAGACAAGACAGGAGAGCTGCTCATGCTACCAAGGACAACTCACCCCGAAACAATAATACATGGAAAATATAAAATCAAAGGCTTGCCCCATTTTCATACCCTGTTGGACTTGAATATAAAACAAGTGTCTAATAAACATGCAGAATTAACCATCAGAGGATATGGCAATGATAAAGAGCTTACTGATGCGATTATATCAATGTCATTTGGTGATCCTATTGAAATATTTCCTGTTTTAGATGAAGGAGCAAATGACGATAAGCCCATATTTGCCGGAGTATTAGTAGATGGTGAGCGTATTGACGGCAACAGGGTAAATATATTTGAGTTTAAAGCCTTATCAGGCAGTATACTTCTGGACTTAGACTTAAAAAGCCGCTCTTTTCAAGATGTGTCTAAAACATATGCAGACGTTGTAGATGCTGTACTTTCAGATACTCCGGGTGGATTTTCAATTGCATCAGTTGGCACTGATACCCCTATAGGCAGACCTTTAATCCAGTACAGAGAAACTGACTGGCAGTTTATTAAAAGGATTGCAAGCCATTTTAACAGCCCGATTATACCAAATATATCCAGCCCAAAACCTTGGGTTTATTTTGGCTTGCACAAACATGGTGACGATAGGAAATTTGACGATACATATTTTGAGTGCGGCGTAAGCGAAAACTATCACAAAGAACATGGAAAAGCTAATGGCTTCATCCCTCTTGATTTCAAATACTATAAAGTAAGAAGCCATGGCAACTTTTTTGTAGGGGATAATGCCGATATTGGCGGTGTAAACCTTAAAATCTGTGAACGCATAGGCAAGCTAATAAACTCCGAATTAGTGTTTGAATACACTTTAGGTTTGAAAGAATTTGTTTCTGTAAAATGTGAGTACAATAATAAAATAAACGGCATGTCCTTAAAGGGTACAGTTGTAAAGACAGAAAAAGAGCTTGTAAACATACTCTTGGATATAGACGGTGCAAACGGCGGTAGTGAATACCAGTACACTTGGCGGCCTACATCAGGAAATATTATGTACTGTATGCCGCAGTTAGGCACTGTGGTTTCTTTGTTATTGCCAAACCATGACGAGCGTGAAGCAATTGCAACAAACAGCCCTCGTGCCAATGGTGCAACCATAGCAGGCAATCAAGCCGGCATAGCTGAACAATGTGCAAATATGACAGATTATCAAAAGCGTATATTTACAACCGAGCATGATAAAATCATGTATCTCTACCCTGAAAGCATGGGGCTTATCGGCACAAGCCCAACAGATACACAGCTTGCAATAAATATGATTGATGAAGAACAAATGCAGTTTAAAAGTCATAACGAAATAATAATCACCGCAAAAGAAGCAATAACCCTCAAAGCCCCAATGACAATTTTCAAATCACCAAGAAACATCAACCTGATAAAGACTCCATATGCGGCAACATTCAGTGTGTATTTACAGCCCATCGGCACTCATCTTTTAGTGCCTATGAATGGTGAAACCGTGCAGATTGAAGTTTCTGATATGGCAGAAGTTTTTCTTGAACTTGCACATCGCTTTGACTTGCGTGGTTATCATGGAGTAGCGCAGGGTTGGGATTTTGTTCTATTCCCGCCCTTTGATGATGCACCTACTGTTGGTCAGCCTGAGCGCCCGCCGCGGATTCGTAGGTTTTTGGGTGGATTATTGAAAGTTGCAGTAGCGGCAATAGCGATAGCTGTTGTCGTAAAAACCGGCGGTGCCGCTTTAGTGGTTTTTGCTGCAAAAGCAAAAGCCGCAGGAGGTGTTGTTGCAGCGGCAAAAACCGTTGCCATTGGCGGATTCAAGGGTCTTGCTACTAAGCAGGGTGCGGCTCAAATATTAAAAAAAGCAGCATTCGGTGGTGCTACCAGCGCAGGGATGCAAGTAGCTTCTGACCTTATCGCCGACAATGATATAACCCTAAACAACGTAGTACGGGCATTCGTTGTTGGTGCTGTGAGCGGTGCTGTGCCAAACCCGGTTGTAGGCAGCCTTGCGGGTAGTGGCGTTGATTATTTCTGGTCAACGCGTGATGGCTCTTATAACGTGAATTGGCTAAGTGTTGCTATAGGCGTTGCCGCGCCTTCTGTTTTGGGTGGAATTGGTCGAGGTCTTGGAGCTGGCGGGCGTAGCTTTGCCCAGACCAGTGCCGGACGAGCTTTAAGCAGAGCGGGGAATAGCGCAGGAAATGTACTAACAGCCCCAACAAGGTGGTTCGGCAAAAACACAGGCTTTGGCCGTTGGGGTCAAAACCGGCTTGTTAATCATCCACGGTGTCAGCGTTGGTGGAAAAGGATCTTTGACCCGGTAGATGCAGTGACAGGCTCTGTAGTTTATGAACTGGTTGACTTTGAGTATCCGGGCATTATTCCGTTGGTATGGGAGCGTCATTGGAACAGTGGGAATACTGACACTCTAGGTGATTTTGGCTATGGCTCTAGCTTTTTGTTATCCATGACATTGGAAGAACTTGAGCGAGAAATAGTAAATAATGCAGATGATGAGCAAAATGGCGTAAGTGGCATAGAGCGTATCCTTGCGTTTACAAACGAACAAGGGACAAAACTGCCATTGCCGATATTAGAGGTTGGCGAAAGCTATGTAGAACGCCTTGCACTTATGACTTTGCATAGGCTTGATGAGCATGTCTATGAAATTTTCAATCACGATTCAAGATTATATTACCGCTTTGAAATGAACAAATCCGGCAATAAATATCTTCTGATTGAAATATCAACGGAAACTCGTGACCATAAAATCTCTGTCATGCGTAACACTGAAGGGCATTTGGCGAAAGTTACCGACACCGCCGGCAGAGAATTTAACATCAACACCAACAAAACCGGGCAAGTGACAAGCGTATCTCTCGCAGGAAAAACACTGGTGAACTATGAATATGATGATATTCTTAACCTAATAAAAGTTACCGATGCCAATAAACACTCGTCAGCCATATCTTACAACAATCACTTGATGACAAAGCGCGTAACCAAAAACGGCGATACGTTCCAATGGGAATATGATGGCGATAGTCATACAGCCAAATGTATCCACACATGGGGCGACAACAATCTACTAAAAGGTCATTTAGAGTATTTTGACGACCACACCGTCACAACAAACAGCTTAGGGCATACCAAGGTGTTCTATTTTGATGAAAATTTCTTGTTGACTTGCATT
>Ga0123355_10012913_pt1 | contig 12965 bp, 6 predicted proteins | sample TergutEmb28metaG_3_FD_89872 | JGI IMG/M metagenome (GOLD analysis project Ga0123355, IMG submission 89872) | Embiratermes neotenicus P1 segment gut microbial communities from Petit-Saut dam, French Guiana - Emb289 P1 | ecosystem: Host-associated > Arthropoda: Insects > Digestive system > Gut ... | reverse complement strand
TCATTTATAATACAAAATGCAGTTGTAGTGTTTCACTTCAAGCTAAGTTTATTCTTGAAAAAACTACTTCATCCCCTACGAAGGCGTGTTTTAAATTTTTTAAATTCAATGTGTGTTTACATATTTCCCAGTTATGTAATCTTCTTCCATTGCATAATCCACATTTGTATTAAGATACTAGACCAAAAGACCCGTGGTTTTAACTTCCAGTTTTATTTCTTGAACGCAAAGCCCGATATTATTTGCGCATGCGTAAAATCTGGTTGGTAGCACACACGATATAGTGTTTCATCCGAAAATTCGAATCTACACTTTTGTATACCTTAAAAGACCCTGCTAATCGAAGGATAATAGTATTTTGTAACTTAAAGCTCCTGACCTGTCGATCAAACCAACGCTTTGTAATTTTTCTGATCAAGGGTCTCTTTCTTACCTCATTGTTTTGTCATCTTTCATTCGGTACTTTTAACTGCCTTGTTTTTAATTCCTGTTCATTAATTTTAATCTTCCGCAGTGAACATATTAACACTGTGTCTACACAAACAATTCCGGAACACAATTCTAGCAATACCATTGCCCTCATATTATGTTTCGCCTTTGGTTTGTGTTTTAAATAACTTTGTTAACAAATCATCACATTTATATCTGGTAGAACCATCTTCTCGTTATGTGACGGCCTGCCATATTATTCACGCGCCACCACACGGCCCATTTCATCAATTTTGGTATGCTTCATGACGATTCATAAACTCATTACACCAATGGATATTGAGTTATTATTCCATTTCAAACATATGTGAAAGCCTCCTTTGTACTGCACAAATTTGAAAGATACCTCAAGAGAGACAGAGTTTTATTTGGCTTACCACATGTTTTCCTAATTTGTGAACGTCGGGCTAAATTCTCCCTGCTACTGCTTATGTCGCCGGTCCCAGCGGTCGTGCCGTCTAAAACGTAGGTCTGCCGCCACACGCCTGCTGAGATTGTGGGTTCGAATCCCACCGAGGGCATGTATGTCTGTCTTTTGTGAGTGTTGTGCGTTGTCAGGTAGAGGTCTCTGCGACAAGCTGATTACTCATCCAGAGGAGTCGTACCGACTGTGGTGCGTCATTGTATGTGATTTTGAAGCCTCGACAATGAGGTGGCCCTGGCCCAATGGGGGGCTGTCGCGCCAAAAACAAACTGCTTATGTCTGCCGATTCCGTTGGCCGCTCGGTCTAAGGCCGCTCGCTTGCTAGGATTACGGATTCGAATCTCGCCGATGGTTGGATGTCTGTCTCTTTAGAGTGTTATTTGTTATCAAGTAGAGGTTTCTGCGACGGGCCGATCACTCGGCCAGAGGAGTCCTACAAATTTTGGTGTATCTGAGTGCGATTTCGAAACCTCGACAACGATGAGGCCTAGGCCCACTGGGGCTGTCGAGTCATGGTAAAAGAACCCGCTTCTGTGTAACGTACGAATTTATATTTCCGTGACACAACTCTGCTGCTAGCTAAGCCTATATTTGTCCATGTCCAAAAACAGGATCGAGCACTTAAAACAGCACAAAGAGCACATGTGCAAACGATTGTAGTTTGTGAACATTTCTTCATCATTAACAATATTTAATTTTTCTGCTGTTTAGCTTTCCTGTTACTGTAACTTAATTATTGCTTACATAAAAGTATTGTGAACATATTTTAGATTGATATATTTAGACACAACAGAAGTTCAAAACAATTATGATTTTCATTCAGTTGCAACAATCTGATTAATTTCAATACAAGTAGTAGTAACAATTGTTTGCTATCAGCATGAGACACGAGCTGTCAATCGCATGAAAGGTCTCCTAATTTTATCGTCAGTATTTATTATTCCAATGAGGCTCACTTATTCGAACAACATTCTGAAGAACTCGAGTAAATATTTAACCAATTACAACAGTTTGCTTTAACAGAATGAACGGGATATAGAACTATATTTGTTTATGAGTGAAAGCACCAATTTTCAGTTTCATCAAAGCCTTTCACAATTTTATAATCATTATTTATTATTTAACTGATGTTTACTTGTGGGCCTTTATAGCGTAGTCGGTATAGGGGATTAGCTACGGGCTTGACGGTCCGGGATCGAATATCCGTGGGGTTAAGATTTTCCGCACCCGCCCAGACCGGCACTCCGGCCCTCTCAGTCGTGGGTACTGAGTCTCTTTCCCGGTATAAAGCGGTCTGGGCGTGGCATTGACCACCCACCCCCATCTAGCACCGAGGTGAAAGAAACAGTATAGCTACACCTTTGCTCCGCCACTGGGTCTACCCAGTCTGTTCTAGGGTGAAATTTATTTTATATTTACTTTTGCTGATATATAATGATATATTTCTTAACTGTAATTTAACAACTTTGGTTGGAAGGCTTTCTGGGATTCGAAACCAGAGTGGTCAAACTAAGATTAACGATGAACTGAATGGGTAAAATTATCGCCTAATGGGAAGAATGCGGACCGCGCCCCGTCTTTGCGAGTTATATCCTGGCATTTGCCTTGTAACTGAGGAAAAAGAACGGAAAAACCGCCTTCAGGGTAGCCGAAGAGTGCCAGTTGGCAGGATGAAAAAATATACAGAACAGTACATAACAATAAGAATACATAAACATAATAAAAATACATAACTTACAAAATTAAGCAAAAGCATACAAAACTTCCAACCATATATATATAATGATAAAGGCAGCAAACTTCATATGGTCTATGTATCTTCTAATAATGTTGGACACCCTGTTACTAAGACCTTCACTACACTTCACTACACTTCACCCAACTACATTTAACTCCACTTCACTACACATGCTTACATTACAATGTCAAATGTGACTCAGAAACTCTCGTATGAAGTTTTCAGTGGTTTACAAATAAATGCCATGTTGATATATCATGTCGGCTAAACCACGTCGTAAACATATAAATCGGTGACTGGACCATTACTGCCTTGTATCGATAAAACCTATAGTCTTGATCCGGTTTGTGGTGTCACTCGTAAGTGATGCTGGTTCATAACTATGGAAACCGGTGGCTGTGACTTCACCAGTGTTAAAACTTCCACACAGACCCAATGCATTATATGGATTGAGTATCCTGGACATTTCCTGCTTTCTGAGGAAGACATCGTACTTTTTACACAAACGATTGTGTAACATTGCTTCTCTTCAGTCGTCAAACAGAAGTAATACAATGAAGCCATTCTGCTAGATTCATTAGATAGAGCTGTTCTTTATCTAATCATGCCTCTGACAATGTATAGTTTCCAATGTAATATTGTTGCAACGAGACAAACCTTGTCACGGACGTGTGGAGTATCATCAATAGCGATTCCACGCTGGATATCGCGCGTCTCGTAACCTTTGGAAATTGAGGACATTTTCTCTGGGGTAAATCGGATTCTGTGTGGAATTGGTCACTCACCTTCCTTTTTTTAGTGTTGAAGTCTACAATGTCTGGGGCTTCATACCTGTGCTGAGCGAAGTGTAGGTTTATTTTGTCTCAACTCCAAACAATATGACGCCTTAAAGCCATGAGAAACATACAGTTTTACTGCTGTCGTGTACTACTATTTTCGTAACACGATTCAAATAAATGTTTGCATATGTGCTGTTTGGGCGTTCGATTTCTCGTTGCCATAAGATTTGCTGTAAATAACCATAAACATTTTGTGTTTCTTTATAAACAGTGTACAACATGCGAAGCAGACGAACAAAGATCTTTAACATACATGTCATAAAAATCAGTCCAATGGTTCTCCAGTTATGAAATGACATAGCACAAAACTTCATTTAATACATCCGGAAACCCATAAATTTGACAAGTATATCCTTATATAAAATTTATTTTGAACGTTCCTCTACAAGTTTTGTTCGAAGCATTTTTCCCTCGAGCAAATATTTACCAATTTACTCTGCCGATAGGCACTGAAATTCATATAGGACTACGTATAGTATATCGTATGGTACTGCGATTTTAACCACAATTCAGATGTTAGAATATGTTACTAAACTCTATTAAAATTCCAATATCAACCTCCACGCAATCATGTTTGATATTTTTCGGTTTGTTCCATGCCGAAAGATAAGGAGTACTGTCCGAACTGATAAGCAAATAGTTGACAATCTTGTTCAGAACGTGCTCACATTCCATAACCACATCTGTAGAGATCGAATTTATTAACTTAGCTGTAAGAAAGTTCGCCTGTAATCCCTTTATATATTAGAAGCAAAATTCTGTTCTTATCTGAAGATATTATCATCAAAAATAAGTTGACACCTGAATGTCATTTACAAAGTTCCAGAAGCGCATGTCTCCGTGGCACAAAACCTGTTCTCAGTATTGATCAATAAAATCTCTTCGGTGAAGCATTCTCTCCCTATCAAGCTAATATAGAGCACGTATAACGGACCCATTTCATGCTCATTTACAGCGGCTCCCTGCTGGTTTATTATGCTTCAATATTCTTCATGCTCTTTCACTCCGTTGGGTGAGTTTTCCACACCAGGAACTTTCCAAGTTCGGAGATTCTTCACACGAAGATTATGCAGTCTGAAAGTTACAATAAAACCCCGATATAGGACCAATGTACATTTGCCGCAATTTGTGGTGGTGTGTCATGGGTGCCCATAAATCGCGATACTGTGTGAAAGGAAAATTCTCTTCACAAACTTATATAGGCGCTGAATGCGGTTGGTGCTAAACTTGGGGTATTTATATCAGGGTTTGGGTCCACATATATTCGAAAACTTCTCTTGTACTTTGTGACTAATCCGACTAGATTTATCAAATGTAGGCGCGTATGTTTTATATATATATATAGAGAGAGAGAGAGAGAGAGAGAGAGAGAGACAGAGATATTGCTTACCTTCGAATCTTGATGTTTGTTAGAAGAGAGAGTTGGTATTGTATTTTTAAGAATAGGAACAAACGATGGCGCGGTAAACGGCGGTGATATTTACACTTAGTCTGTATTGTATTGTCCGCCTGGTCGAAAAATTTTTTAGCCCTTCCAGATGTCAGCACCATTTACTCAATATATTTTCATTGTATACAGGTTACTATTTTAGTATAAATTTATCTGCCTTTACAGAAATTTTTGTGTTTATGGCGAAAATATTCATTAAAATTGTAATTACCTAGTTTTAATTAAATATGTTAGATAGTAAAATAATCACAGTCTAGCCAAATGTTTGCAACTTCAGTGTTTTCTTCTTTATACGTGGTGTGTCTATTGTGATAAATTAATCTCATATGACGTAGTTATACTAATTGCACTAACTAAAATACCCAAACTGATTGGAAGTAGTTAGAAAGATAGAAACATAGATTATCTTTATTAAGGAGTGTAATTGTTTTCATAAAGACCTAATCTCAAAGAAAGAAGACGCTTGCTGTTGACGAGAGGGTCTAATAAGAGAACGGAAACATTGGATGAATCTAAAATATTGGAGAGGCGCGATCCTGTCCTACCCGTAGCTACTGCCCCTGAATAAGACCAGAGAGGCTGGAGAAAATCGTTAAGAATCTCAGTCAAGGTTTTTGGTTACCCAGGAAATTTTAAACACGGTTATCTCCCTAATTCAAGGCAGACTCTCCATACTTGCCCAAACATAATTGATTTATTCTTATTTTGGTCTTGTTTAATTAATACGTACTCTTAAAACTGACTGTACAATTTATGACTCTTTATAAAGGAATAGTAAGGGAAAATATGTTTAAACTGATTGTCGGTTGTTACGTTAATTTGTAGTAGACACATTTATAGGTCATGAGTGACGTATACTCCCATCCAGTACCTTTCATGCTGTGATATGAAACAGGACCAACTACGGTTTCAGTTACGCACATTACTTTGCGGAACTCATTTTTACTTTCGCCATAAAATGAGGTGTGACGTGAAAGTATTATTACACGAAAAAAAGGCATATAATTTCAGCTGGTAGAGTTACCTGATAGCCCCGAAACTGTGAGATGTTGAAGATAATATAAAATTCTCATTGATTCGCCTTCCTCAAGAATGCTTCTACAAATATGGCAACGTTGAGGCTATTGTGGTTGTGTTCATGACGATTACCGTCCCCTGTGATATGGCGCCTTCGAAAATGGTACGTAGTTAACCGACGTTACAGGCGTGTGTGATTCCTCCTTCTTCGGGGTAGTCAAAGAATACTCAAAGACGAATATTCGTGTTCTGCTGTGTATATGAAACACAGAGTTACTCCAAAACAGTGGTACCTACACTCCAGTCTACTCGGTGTCATAGTTCAGAAGCCTGAAATCGTCATTATGTTGGCAATCACTTATACTTACTTACTTACGTACGTACGTACTTACTTACTCACTCCATGGAGCAGAGTCTTTCTTGAGAAGCTAACCATTTTGCAGCTAGTCAAGAAATTCCCCGCATTTTATGGAACCCAAAGGTTCATTACGGCATTCACAAGTGCCCGCCACCTGTCCCTATCCTGAGCCAGCTCGATCCAGTTCATATCCCCACATCCCACTTCCTGAACATCCATCTTAATATTATCCTCCTATCTACGCCTGTGTCTCCCCAGTTGTCTCTTTCCCTCAGGTTTCCCCACCAAAACCCTGTACACGCCTCTCCCCTCCCCCATACGAGCTACATGCCCCGCCTATCTCATTCTTCTCGATTTTATCACCCGAACAATATTGTGTGAGGAGTACAGATCATTAAGCTCCTCATTACTAGTTTTCTCCACTCTCCTCTTACCTCATCCCTCTTAGGCCCAAATGGCAATCACTTACGGATATATTTTATTTTTTAATTTAAAATTAAATAGTGCTATGTCGTGGGTGGACCGGATATGGGAAGTGTAGTTTTGATTTGTCTTTCACAACTTTGTTGTTGTTGTTGCAGGTGTGGAGCGACTATCAGCTACAGTGGGACGAAGCCGACTACGGCGGAATCGGTGTTCTGAGACTTCCTCCGGACAAAGTATGGAAGCCGGACATAGTGCTGTTCAACAAGTAAGTTGTGAATCGGAACAGCATTTCCAATTTCCGGTCTCAATTATACATAAAATAATTGCAAATAAACCAGTTCTAACATAGCGGTAGTAAACAGGGTAGCTGGATAAGCGGGAAATCCCGGTGTGATAGAATACGTGGAAGGAAGAAAATTATCTGAGGCTGTGAGAAATGTTACGTGGCGTAGCACATAGATGTTCACCGAAGTTTTTGAACTGCTTGACCCTTTAGGATATGACCGATATGTTGTCGCTAAACGACAAACTTAGGCCGACAAACATCTCGGAAGAACGAAGGGCTCGAATACAACGCCGCGGAGGTCTGAAATCTCGCAGAGGAAGTACCCTCTTTACCAATGTGTCGCGACCGCCGCTGGAGATCCCTGTGCATTTCCCGAGAATAAAATTGCTTATGTTGCACTCTGATTCATATTCACGACCAGCGCACAACAATTTACATCTGTTGCTTGTACCTTATTAAGCTGGACTTTTCTGAAGCCTTGTTGACATGTGCGAAATTAAGCCATCAGGCTATCAATTCTAACGGAAAGGAGTCTTGCAGCACAGCCCAGTAACCTAGCCGGCACCAGGAGTTTCTCAGTGAACCGTGCAAACTAAGTTGATTTCAAGACAGTTACATAAGTAGTATATAAACAGATACCCCCATCTTTACCTATGTCCACGAAGCGGTCAGTTGTACCAGGTGAAACTTTGTAGTAATTTCTTATTTCATCATATAGTTAGTTACAAGTACAGACCTGTAAATAAAGGTACATCAGGTCTGAGGTGCCCAGAGGGTTCCAGGAAGTTAAATTTCCCAGATTACGTGATAATGGCCCAGGATGGTGGTAAGGTTGTCAGCCTTACGCATCGGCCGCTTTTTACCCCCAGGAAATACTCCTGATACTCATTTCTGTTAGAGGCTGAGTCGATTATGTCGATGAAAAATTCCAATGATACCATCTGGAATCGAACCAACGACCTTCCGATTTGTAGCACAGCACCTTAACCACTGTGCCACCGCGGTCCCCAGTACAGACCTGCTGAAATTATAATTCTTAAAGAAGTTGTTCTTACGGTGATTTGGGAAAAAGTTAGTTGAAGCAGCAGGGGTTGATGGTGGGTTGACCAGTATAGGCCTTTCTGGCGTGAATCCAGTAAATGCATCATGTTGTCCTTTTCCAGACGCTCAGGTGAAAACCTTATTGACAACTCATAAAATCGCAACGGTACGAGAGGGGATAAAAACGTAATGATCCCTTGACGGTGCGAACAACTTACCTAGCTGTCATTTCCTTTCCTGGTCGTAAGAGTAACTACAGCAAACAGCAACAGGAAGGTTGACAGGAACAAAGAAAGCCCTGAAAATCTCAAGAGGCTGCGTTTTTGCTGAGTAGTGGCAGTGATACTACCGCTGATGGTGGATTTTATTCTTACTATGAGAAATGACGGCTGCGCTGTGGATGAAATGGGTCTGCAAGAGTGCTGGCACTCAGGACACACTGTGCCTCTTCACATTCTCAAGTTTATAACTTTTCGTGAATGCTTTCCCCTTTTTTTTTGCGTGAAAAGTTCAATACTACCAGAATTCTGTCATATATCTTTTCTTAAAATTTGTACTGGCTTTTTGTATGATATACATAAATCTTGAAGGGTCAAAATTAAAGGGTTTTTGTTCCTTTTTTCAGGAAATAGAACAGCAACACCTGGGCTATGCTAGTTTGTAGTCTCCTAAGCAGTGCAAGACTTTCGGAGATGTTTATTTCCTCCATGTACAGGGTTAAAAATTTCTGTAATGAAGATAGAGGAAATGTGTTCTTCCGAAACCTTGCTAACCCCGTCTAATACTGAGTGTTACCGTTAAAAAGCGACCAAATTTTACATATCAGTATTATTAAAAATATTGCGATTGCACTTTTTCCTGAGTCGCAAAATAATATTTTTTTTTACTTGTTCTCTGAAGGACTTATCCAAATCGCTCGTAGACCTAACAAAGGTGACGTCAGAAATGGAGGCTATTACTTGATATCATCTTCATGAATTCATGTACAATCAAGATATTAGCTCAGAAAGAGATACTGAGATAAATATATACATCGAAAAAAATCATGATCTAATAATTTCATTGGAAGATTCCGTGTGACGTAAAATAATTTCAATATTCTTTGGAGAATGTTGTGGGAGATACAGTTAGAAATTTTCCTGGTGAAATTGTTGGTACAATAAAGTAGCTTTCAGTAACACGGGTCTTTCTTCTAGGGCGTGCTTTTATTGCGCGGCGTTGAGCGTTTGGCTGTGATTAGTAGATGTTTGGCGAAATAGTGTAGAGCTTTCAAAAAGTTTTATGGGTTAGTTCGCTGGTTAAGGAATAAAGACCATTTACAAGAAACCTGACCAAGAGTGATTACGGAGATCACGTGACTTTCTATTACATAAACCCTTAATGAACTGTAGCATATCTAGTCTGTACAGTTAGGTGCCTTTCTTTTAAAGTAACTTAGCCTGCTGCATTTCTGCGTCGCACTAAAGTCTGCATTTTAGGTGTCTTATTTACATGTAAGTAAGCATTACACTGACACAAGTAGTCTTGTATCCTTAGTGTTCTGAGGCGACGGTAACTGTCGCCTTCAGTTTAATAAGGGTCTGTATCGAACTTCAGTCTCCGATAATTACTAGTGGATTATGCTGTCCTCAAGTCTTGCATAGGAACTGAATTCTAGAACACATTGTTGAAGGAAATATACAGGGAAGGATAGCAGTGACGGGAAGACGAAACAGAAGACGTCAGCAGCTACTGGATGATCTTAAAGAAAAGAAAGAATGCCGGAAATTGAAATAGGAAGCACTAGATCGCACTCTGTGAGGAGGTCGCTTTGGAAGAAGCTATGGACCTGTCGGCAGACTACGGATTGATGATGATGATGATGATGACGACGACGATGATGGTGCTCCGCATGACACAATTTTCAGTAATTTTTGTCGGGCGTATTTTTATTAAACCTGCATCTTTATTCGGTCTAATAATTGCTGGAAGATTTTTTATGTTGAAATCATACAAGAAAATAACAATTATGGAAATGATTATTTATGTCATAATATTTAGTAATTATCCTCGGGAAGCTGTCTTTTAAACTTTGATCTTTAGTAGTGATCCTCGGAAAGATTTGCATTAGGCCTAGATCTGTATTGATCATACGAAGCGGGTTTCTGTGTTGTCATAACGCGTCTAACAATCATCCAGCGGTTTACTACTGAACCTTGATTTTGGTAATCATTCTGATGCATTTTTTTATGGAACCATAATGTCACTAACCGCTACGTACAGGACTCATATTGAGCGTTGTGTTCTTATTGTACTTTCTGTGTTTGAAAGTCGTGTAGTGATATCAACTGATAACAGCTTTGTAAAGTCTGTTATAAATGACAGCCTAATGCTAAAACTATTGATTCCTTTTTATGTCCTTCTTCGTGGTGATAAGGCTGATGGAGTTGTTAACGGTGTGTGAATAGGCAGTAGCTAGGCGGTCTTGTTGCTAGAATGTTCTGCTTGATTCACTCCTCTGATATTAGAAACAACGGTGTTACATTTCCGACGCAAAATTTGCAACAAAACAGCGTAGCTGGTTGAAATAATCGTAGCTGACTGAATACTCTCTCTAGCTGCAGCAGAAAGTTATAGAATGCGGTTTCAAAACGCTGCACATAATGATAATAGCATTATAAGGAAATGTGATGAAGTCCGCTGACAGCTTCATGTAAAATAACTGTTTATTTTGCGTCGACAAGGTGAGAGGAAAATCGTCCGTCTGCTAAATTAAGCAACATTCCACGCGAAAAGGTACAAAATGAAACGAAAATAGAGTTTTTCATTAAACATACTACAGTGTGTCCCACACGCTACCGAACCCGGCATTTCTTTAATAATTTTACCGTGTCGCAACAATTAGGCGCAATACAGACACCACTACAGACATATTCCGCTTCATTTCTCACACAACGAACGTACTCTTGTTCAAATTTCGTTGCAATATCTTCATTTTTGTTACAATTATTAAAGAAATGCCGGGTTCGGTAGCGAGTGGGACACACTGTATATTGACGGTTGAGGTTATGCACATTTAGTGTAAGAACGAACTGTGGAACTCATTCATTGTCGGAATATTTTGAGTTCAATTCGCGGCCGACATACCGTGATTGAAATTTTGATTGAAATTTTCTTAGTTTTTCCACAGTACCTCCATGAACATTTCCCGGATGGAACCACAAATTTAGCTAATACTTCTTCCTTTCACATATTACTTAATTAGAATTCACTAATAATCATAAACCAATAAAAAGCATAAAAGAGAAGGGAAGGACCGAGGCACCAAATTGTAATCTGTTCTATGCGTTGCGGATAAAAAGCTGGCCGTACATTCCATGTTGGACATTTCTGTTAATTGACGTTGAGCTTCATCATGTAATGGAATATACAAGCGTTGCGTCGCCACTCCGTCTGACATTTGTGGCAGAGCACTCCCTCTCTGGATGTCCTCCACATACACGCGATATTCATTTGCATTTTTAAATCAAAGTTCCGCTATAAATGACGAAGAACCATTTGTCCATCAAGTAGCTCGTGCCGGTATGTGTGGAATAAAGTTTTGGGCCTTTATTTACATCACTAGTTTTGCCCTTACGATTATGCTGTAAATATGAGTGACTTAACAGACGTTCAGCTAGGAATCGTACGTGATTGAATTCTGAAGGCGGTGAATATTTATATTGTGATATTCCGCGTTATAATACCATGTAGCCTGGTAGGTTGTTATCAGTGTTTTAGAGGGACACGCTGCCCCCGTGTTCAATGTAAAAGTGAAAGGTAACCACATACCATCATCATAAGGTTCGTCATCCCCTTTATGTTTATAATTAAACTAGACTGGATTGTATATATTTGTCTAACACAACTATATGATGGTAGAGATATGTGTAGAATTTATTACGTAAAGAACACTGGCCATCTTCAGGCTGAGAAATGTAAAAACTTAGTAAGCAGCTATACTCGACTTATGTGGGTTGTATACAACCCACATAAGTCGAGTATAGCTGCTTACTAAGTTTTTTCATTTCTCAACCTGAAGATGGCCAGTGTTCTTTACGTAATGAATTCTATACATATCTCTACCATCATACAGTTGTGTTAGACAAATACATACACTCCAAACTAGTTTAACCACATACCAGCTTAGGCTTTACTCGTAATGACACAGAAGGCTGTAATCTAAAATTTGCCTTTTATTTCCACTGGAATATTTTTATTTATGCGTAAATAGCGCTTTCTTAAATATTATAAAGATGCTTTAATTAATGTTTGGTATTATTCGGTGCGTTTGCTTCCTCTAAAACGTATTTACGGAAAAATATTCATGTCATTTACTTATCACTTTCTCTACTACATATCTTTTGTAATGTGAAATGCAGAGAGGTGAGCGTTGAATATCTCTAGGATTGAAGAAACTCATATTTCTAAAGACATTCAGTTATCCGAGCAGTCGTATTGTGGCTTTTCTTACCTACTGAGTTTCACATCTTAATTTTTCTAACAATGCTTTACGAAGGAGAGGGTCAATGTGAAATATAATGCTTGTGCAGAAGTACTAGAAACAAACCACTGAGTAAATTCTTGTGTTATTTGTGCGGCACAACAGAGCACAATGCGGTAAAATAATATACACATGTCCATTCCTTTTACTTTTTGTGTAGCACAAGTATGCGCCGCATAACGACGTTTCGGTCAACGACGGACCGTATTTACGACGGTGGTCCCATAAAATTATAATACAGGGCGAGTCTCTTGCTAGAGGCCCCAAACTATTGTCTATAAAAATTATGTTATTGAGATAATGACTTGAAAATTTATATACACATACCGGGAACGATGCAAAACAGGACCTGTTCACAATCGATGCTGAAACTGG
>Ga0123355_10012912_pt1 | contig 12966 bp, 10 predicted proteins | sample TergutEmb28metaG_3_FD_89872 | JGI IMG/M metagenome (GOLD analysis project Ga0123355, IMG submission 89872) | Embiratermes neotenicus P1 segment gut microbial communities from Petit-Saut dam, French Guiana - Emb289 P1 | ecosystem: Host-associated > Arthropoda: Insects > Digestive system > Gut ... | reverse complement strand
GCATATTTTCTTTTTTTAAAAAAAAATTAGACACAAAAGGAAGAGGACCTTGTGAAAACCAAATTTAAAACCCCAAAAAATGTGGAGCCCCCCCCCCCCCCCCCCCCCCCCCAGAAATATGTAGCTTTGTGACACGAATATGAGTCAGTTCAAAGACTTACAGATGCGGAAATAAGACCCTACTCTGTGCATCTCTAAGCTCAGTAAGTCATCATCATGGGTTGAAAGCAGGTACTCTCTACGATAGATCTGACGAAAAAAAAAATGACTTGTAAAATGAAAAAAAGCTGTACCGAAATTCTCTGCACAAAAGCAGCCTTTCAAACAACTTCCAATTTTCTTATTTGACTCGCCTTCTTATTAACAATTCAGTAAGACAAAATGGCTGCAGTGCAAAATCTAGATTCAGCTTTCACTTTGATGGCTGTAACTGACAAGCCACTGCAGTGAGACACGTGACTTTCTGTAGGGCTCTATTCTCTGTGCCAGGGCTTGCACTGCCCACAACCGTTTGTAACACGCAGTGCGACAGTCAGCCTCCGGACCCAACCCCCGCACCTTTCTCTATGTTGTCCTTTACTACGATAGTACTACGTTTGTACGCTGCAGGTCCTCAATGGGCTTCATCATCAGATCCTGATATGTTTGGCGTATCCTGAGTTAAGATCCGTCGCCCCCGGGTTTATACTACTCAGGACAATGAATAGGAGGACATTTTCTAGTAAAGCGCGATGCCTGATATCCCTGCCACATGGTCGATACGCAAAGAATCAGAACCGGTTCTACACCATGCTTCAAAATAATAAACACATACAATGGGTGTATGTAGAACGCAACTGATATATCTAGCTTTGCTAAACCATGACATTAGGAGTTGCTGGAGACACATTTCAGAGAAGAGTTGGTTTTTATGTTTCCTCAGTCTGTTTGGAGAATTCAGGAGTAATGTGTATTGAGCTAGAACTTTCTCATGGAGTTTCTTCTCAACATCTTCCGTTTAACGAAACCTAACATGTCACCTCATCATAGGATAAACAACATTTGCAGTGAATATTCCACCTTTCAATAACCAGCATACTTATGGGCAGTTTTCCGAGGGGAATATCTGATGGAAGATTACTTTAAGCATAGTCTAGATGATTTTGGTAGAGGACAGCCTGTTATGTTTGAAGTACAATAATAAAATAAAATTATGTATATACTCAGTCTAATACAACAATATATTTATTATATTAATGGTTATTGTTTCGGCCATAACGGCCATCATCAGGGCTTTTCACAAAAAAAAAACAATTAGAAACTATTCACTGTATGTACCAACATTTTAAGTTTTGTGAAATGGCCTAATGATGACCGTTATGATCGAAACTAGTAGCCATTAATATAATAAATATATTGTTGTGTTAGACTGAGTACATATATATAAATATATATACATTTTGTTCCCCAAATGCCCCACATGTCCTTGTGGACTTCGTGGTCTTCCCTCCAGGGCATGGCAGAAGTGTAACTGACTTCTGAGTTTGGGACGCCCATGAGACGCGGTTACGTTGTCCCGACGATGCGAATGGTGATATAGGAGGATGTAGTGCCAGGAGGGCCCTTAAATCTAAATTCTACTAACCTACCCAGACCATGGTCACCGCGGGAATCCTCCCCTTCAGAGAAAATTCCCACAGCAGAGCCGGGAATTGAATCCGGGACCTCATGATTAGTAGGCAGAGACTCTGACCACTAGACCACGAGGCTGGTCATATATATATATATATATGTATATATATATATATACACACGTTTATTTTATCATTAAGTTCTAGATGAGTAGGTAAACTTTTTTAAGCTTCGGTGATACTTTGTCTTAATTCTCTTTTAAACTCTTAATGACCAACGCCTGGATGAAGAATGTTTACGGAACATTTACTGGAGTATCAATTTACAGGCAATGTCTAAAGCACTCCGTGACAAACATGTCCCAGTGCCACGTTTTCCTGTACGAATCCCACATGGTTTGCATTGGGTTGAAACCCGGGTCTCCAAGGTTAGAAGCCTTAGCTCTGTGGTTACTCTATTTGCCGCCTGTTTTATCATTCAACTTGGTATCAATCTACCACACTACATACACAATTTCAATGGTCAGAACCTGCTCCTGTGCAATACGTTTTTCTGCCCGGACATCAGCATGCGAGAGGCGAATCGTCTTGTTCCGGAACCAAGCCCGGCGCTGCCGGAGCGGAACACTATACTCGTCCAGACAAACACTTTGCCGGGATTGCCAAATTGCCTTTCATTACACATGCGGGAAGCTTAGTGGACTTGGACTGTCCACTAAGTGGCTGTTAAAACATAATTCGCTTTCTGTTCCGTTTCCAGTAGGGACTGTTTCAGCGATGTTGATTTACCAATATGCAGTGTAATTCCGCTTAAAACAATGCCTGTCTGCTGTTGTGTTTGAACATTCCTTCGAGCGACTTCGTTCTGAAATTCGCGGGTTTTAATGCACACAAACACACAAACAAACACACACACACAAACACACACACACACACACAAACACACACACACACACACACACACACGCCACTTAAGGTAACTACTGAATCAAAGCAAGAATGACTGATAGAGTTAGTTGGCTAACTATTCAAGGCGAAAATAAATCCAGTTTTATTGGACCCAAGAACGTAAGGTCGGTTCGAAAAAACTGCCTGCCTCTGTAGGTGATCAGAAATTCACGTCCCTTAGCCAAAAAAGATTAGTAATAACGCGCTATAAAAGTATGCATTGTCTTCTACTGTACAACTTTTTTACGCACAGTCTAAAAGCAGAGAATAAACAAGCACCTATCACACGCTGGATCGCCTGTACTGAACGCATTCGTGAGTGCAGACGAATGCCTAACAAACAAATTGTCCGTGCGATAAATTCTGTCAGCTGATGGCGAACCACAGCTGATAGTGAACTTACCTTTCCCGCCGCTCGTGGCGGATCATTGAGCCAGAACGTGAAGATGGCCGGGTGAGAGTCTCTAGAATTTTGTGTTATTCCGTCATTTGTTTAATTCAATTTAATTTAATACAGAAACGTGACTATCTTCTTAAACATCAGTTATTGTATGTGTCTTGTGATTAGGGACCGCAATTCATCCAATTACATTACAGTTTGGATTACCCCCAGTGGGGGGCGGTTTTTGCGGTAACTCTTCTATCGTCTATGGGTCACACAAATAACCTGTACCTACGTACTTAAACTTTTAAGACGAAAGTTGGGAATTCCTCAACACAGTCAGTTGTTTTACGGTGCTGGAACACCAGACTGGAGCAGCATTACAAATGCATTACTGTGAAAGTTTAAAATTGGTTATTTGTTCTTTATTTATTTCTGCTTGCCTCGACTAAGAGCCCAGTCCGTTGTCCGGGAGTGCAGTGTCGCTGCGAGGAAGCAAAGAGTCGTGACTGTCTCAGTAATCACGCGAGAAGCAGGTGGGAGGAAAGGCTACGGTCTCCTTGCAGACGTGGTGGCATCCCAAAAGCTGTGTTTCCAGCCACCTGTTCTACGTCGACCGCCTCTCGCTTCTTTGGAAGATCCTTGGTTTGAAGACAGAAAATAATGCGTAAATGCGAAATTATTTCTCCGGGTTAGGTACTTGTTTTTCTAAAAGCCAAACAAGGCAGGCAGTGTACGAAGAAGACAACACTGAGGTGCATTCGTGTAACCATGGAATGGAATGCAATGCAATGGAAAAGGCATTAGTATTATTCCGAAAGTGTGTGTTTATAGCTTCAGGTATCCAGCATAAAATGTGCATGCCCCATGTTGTTATCTGTGGCCACCCCGGCTTTACAATATTTTTGCACATTGTCTCATACAAGGCAAGATTTTCGAAAAACAAGTTACAGAACCTAAAATGTGTGTTTTGAGTTTCTCTACAGTTTGGCCTGAAATGTTTTTTATTCTAAGATGAACTGAGCGAGATATGATCAAATATGTCCGGTCGTCTTCATGTACATACCCGTTATTCTTGTCCGATTTTGATGAAACTTGAATTTTCTCAACAGACTTTTTCTAAAAATATTCAAATATCAAATTTCATTAAATCCTTCCAGTAGGAGCCGAGTAGTTCCGTGCGGACAGATGGACGAACGGACAAATGGATAGACGGACAGACATGATGAAGTCAATTGTCGCTTTTCGCAATTTTCCAAACGCGCCTAAAAACCGTGACAATAACATGTAGGTTCCGGTGTGGGGAGGGGGGTTAGAAGACAAACTTTTTAACCCTTCGCGCAATGGGAGAAACACAACAATGTGTTAATATTGCTATGACGACATAAACTCAGATAACAAGTTAACACATACGGATACTAAAAGCCAAATAATAGTAATAATAATAGTAATAATAAACAGCGCATGTCGAATGTAAAAACAAAGGTGATACCAGTAATAATAGGGGTGACTGGGACTATTTCAAAGTAATTCAGAATATACATGAGTAACGTATGAAGTCAAGGAACTACAGAAAACAGCCATATTGGGCACTGCACATGTACTTCAGAAAGTACTAATGTAAAAGTACAATAGATTCAACACTGACTCTAACGATATAAGCACCGTGAATTGTAACAACAGAATAACTACAACACTCTATTCTCTAGAGACATAGTTTGTCTCAGGAATATAAGTATAAATACCCTGCATAAAGGAGTTGATGATGATGATAATGATGATGATGATAATGATGATGATGATAATGATGATGATGATGATGATAATAATAATAATAACAGATGACTAATGAAATTTGCCCCGAAGTAAAACTAGATTATTTTAGAGTATTTTTGCGCTAATTACTTATATGAAATCCGTTTTGCCATATCACCGGAACTTTCCGATGAACATTGACATTTAGACTAGCAGGCGCTTGCGTTCGGCAGGTTTACAGGCGCGGCCAGGCAGATAGCCCCAAAAAAGCGTATTTATTCCTCAGTGTTATGACACACTCGGGGTTTTAGGAAGGAGAAAACAGCATATTGTACCGAAAATATCGTTGTTTACCCAAATATTCCTGCAGCCCTAAGAGCTGTTAAACGTGACGATTCCCTACCATATCCTAAGCCACTTCAACAATGGACCCTACATGAAGAACCAACCAACACCTCTCCAGAAGACGAACCTGGACATTCATACTCCAATGTGGATCCTGATTTCCCGCAACTAACTGTACATCATCTAGTGACAGTCTTCAATCTTTCGAAAACTCATGTCGAATGTCTTCTTGTCTAAAGGGACTGAATTTCAAGGTGTTTAATGTATCATACAGGATACGCCGGCAATAATTATCATAATTTTTTCTAAGAACAGCGAATTAGTCTATTGTAATGATGTAGAATGACTTCTGCAAGAGCTGGGATGTACACACAACGCTTAAGAAAAGTGACGTTTTTACATTCGTCTAGATTTGTTTCAAGGGCGATGTTGCTACATAACGGAAATATTCACCTGTCAATACGGACTGCCCAATCCGTCCACATGAAGGAAACCTACGAGAAAATGGATTTGTTCTTTAAGTTACTCAACATATAGATGGAAAATATGTGGAGACCTTAAAGCTTAGGAATGCTGTCTGGCTACAATAAAGTTTTGTTGTTGTGAAATAAAGTGAAACGCCAGCTTGATGCAACTAGGTAATTTTATTGATGTATTCTTAGCTCGACGTGTTTCGGGTACATACGCCCATCGTCAGGAGCATTAGATGTTGAGTTGCAGCATGTGGCTTTCTGCACCGTGTTTTTGGATGGATGGTGGTCTTGAGAGCCGCTGCGTGGGTCGTGTGTACGGTGAGGATGGTGCCGTGAACGGCACCATCCGCACTGTAAACACGACGTATCCGTGTTGCAGGCTGAAGCACAGCTTCAGCCTGCAACACGGATACCACTCCAACCCAACCACACCGAAACTCCAACACACATCGGACCAAGAACAATACGACGAATGTGGTAATTCAACAGAATAGTCGCAAGCTCCTGATGATGCTGAACATGTTGAGCACATAAGAAGTGAAATAAAATAGCAAGTGACACCAAGTTGGTCTTTTATTCTTCAACTATCACAATGATGCACGGTCCAATAAACATAGGAAACATTATGTTTATAGATGCTGCAATTTCAGGAGATTGAAATTTGATCAAGAAAGGATCTGAAAAATTTTAGAATATACAGACCTTACAATATAAATGGAGTCCATGAGGAATGTAAACACGAAAGTGATACCAGTAATAACACAGGCAACTGGAACCATCTCAGGACCATTTATAAAGCACTTGAACAGTGTACCGGGATAGCACAAAATCAAGGAACTACAGAAAATAGCCATATTGGGCACTGCACACATACTGCGGAAAGTACTAATGTAAAAGAACAGAACATATTTAACATGAGAAATAACATTACATGTAGCACAAACTGAAAATACGAAGCAGCTAAAATGCTATGTACTCTAGATACAGGGTTTGTTTCAAGTATTCTCATATAATTGCAAATACCCTACATAAAAGTGATAGCCAATAATAATAATAGTACACAAAACACTGGCATTCACTGACAGTACTAGATGAAGAAATGTAATATGTTGAATTGGACTAGACTTGTAGAACACGTAGACTGAGAAGTGTTTACAGATTTTTAGTAAACAGTATCGCAGTTACATGATGATACAGCCGTCCCCCTGCTTACTCCGTTTCACGTGACGCATTTATATTCCCACTATTTTAAGAAATAAAATAATCGAAAATAATATTTTTGGAAATCGCGCCGAAATTTCCATGCACGAATGAAAGCACAATGCTTGCCAAGTGACGAAAGAATAATGTTGGGCGATAACACAGGGGATGGGGTGGTCATGCTGAGGGCGATCAGGTTCCATTGCGTTGGAGTTTGGATGCCAAATGAACTTCGTTTCTTATGCACCTATAGGTGGCGAAATGTAAAATCAGTTCCGACTTGAGAACAATTCATCTGAAGACGATCTTTGGTACGTCACTTTTGCGAATGTAGCGGAGTGCCTGTACAAGAAATTTGAAGAGGTGTTTAAAGAAGCAGCTGTGGTATAGAGTATTTGTTTGGAAGTTCGTGTGGACAGGATGAGAAATAGCACGAAACAACGACAGGGCATTTCTTCCAAACTATCAAATGGCTCTAAAATTTAATAAAACATTATTATTATTATTATTATTATTATTATTATTATTATTATTATTATTATCATCATCCGCACCCGTTCAGATCGGCCCTGGGGCCTACCCAGCCTCCTATAAAATGGATACCGATTTTTTCCCGGGTTAAAGCGGCCAGGGTGTGGCGTTGACCACCCACCCCAATCTAGAACCGAGGTTAAAGAAAGAGTACAGCCAAACATTTACATCCCCTATGGGCCTTCGTGGCCTCTTATAGGGTGAAATTTACCTTTATATTTATTATTATTATTATTATCATCATCATTATTATCATCGTGGTATTTCAATTATATTTTGGGCATGTTTTGATTAAATATAACATTCTAAGACCATGACGTTTCAGAGACAAGAACAGTCCTGAAGTATACTCTTCTTATTTCGTGGTTCGACAGCCCTAGTAGGCTTAGGCCTCCTCCTCGCTGAGGTTTCGCTTTCACACTCAGCCATACCACACTTGGCAGGACTCCTCTGGACGAGTGATCGGTCTGTCGCAGGATTCGGACCCACAATCCCCCCCCAAAAAAAAGCTAGCTGCCGCAGACCCGCGCCTTAGACCGCGCGGCTACTCGAATCGCCGAAACCCATTCTTACATTGAGATATTCTAATCAAATAATTGGCAGAATTAAAATTGGAGCTTTTGTTCGTACAAGCAAGCGTAATAATTACGTGAGCATGGACTCAGTCGTCAGCAATCAGCATAAATTCCACACATCAGATATAATGGTTTTGTAGCCACATCTCGATCACCAGCGTCTTGTGTCTGAATAATAACTTTGAAGACACGCACTTACGTACCTGAGGAATTGTAAGACCGGAGATTGGAACAGGGACACATCAAGAGCGAGCAAGAGGTAGAGATGATGAATGATGTTGCGTCCACTTCGCCCTGCAAGCTGACGTGCATCCTCACAAAGATATGTATGTGGTGCAAGCCACATTTTTTGTTATCATCCCAGACTTCTCGTTTCTCGTACTGTAACTTCGCTCTCCATATCATCTTATGTATGTTTCAGTCAATCTACTTTTGCATGTCCTTTTCTCCAGTTTACTTTCATGTTCTTTGTCTAGTATTTCTCTCCCACCTGTAGATTTAAGAGCATTTTATATTTCCTTTTTGTTCCCCCCCCCCTTTCACCACTGCTCTTAAATAAATGAGGTTTGTCGCTTGATATAAAATTCCTCATCGATATTAATTGTAGAAATATGATATTTTCTTCGTATTCCACAACTCTTAGCATCTCTTCCATTAACAACAAGCCCGAATCACTGGCGGTTAGTTCTAGGGTTTTTATAAAATGAGCTGGGAGACGAATCCTTTCAATTTTATACAGCAGAATAACATTATGCGGAACAAATATTATCAGCACGAACATTTGTAAATACGTGAACTTCATCTGCCTTCAAGAAAATGCGTTATTCTCGTGTAGTTCTCTCAACAAAATTAAAACTCCCAGGTGTGAAAATCACCAAAGTATACAATTTTCTGTTATTTCAAATTATCATTTCAATCGATGTAGAAATCTGTCTTACAAAATTTCACCAAACGTAGGATCCACAGTAAATTAGTGGATATTTTCCCGCCAGCACCTGGGCCAATAAGTCTTGTTTAAGCTCTGCGTAATTTCTCGTTTCGAAAATAATGCATGCGTCTTCGAACTGTTATCCGTTACAATGTTTAAAAATCGGAAATTTTAATATATATATATATATATTTTCCCGGGATGTTAAGACTCGTGGTATTATGTCAGTTATCGCGTTATGTGATTGGAGTTCAAAATATTTATCAGCCCAAACCTTTTGTTAAACACATGACTTAAAAGGACATATTTAAATGCTCCTGACAGAAAAGAATCCGGATGAAAAACGAGCAAAATCTAAGCGAAGTGACAAAATGTTTCGAAGTTGTCTAAAACAAATGCACTTTTAAAACAAGTCTTAATTAGCAATTTAAGACTAAATGTAAGGACATACATACGTATAAAGTAAATTTTACCTTCATGCAAAACAATACAAAGGCGTTTGCGTGTCATGAATGTGTATCGTCAATGACGCTTAACATCAGAAAGCGGTACATGAGAGATGCATGGACAATTTTGCATTTTAAAAACTAGCCGTACCGGACAGGCTGCTTGGGTATTTGGAGTTGCCTCTAGTAAGAAATGAACCCTTAAATTCCAGCTCGCAGCCATTCACCTTATTGACTGAACAATCTCGACTGAAATTGAATAGATTTCAACAATATTTTGCGGATTTTATTTCTTATCAATATACGAGGATCAGGTGGGAGGTTTAAATTGCAAAAAATTAAATGATTTTAATTTTAAAATTCTAAATTTATTTCTATGATTTAATTTATGATTTTTGTAAAGTTTGGTAGCAGAAATTGGGTTTCATTTACACACAATACCTCAAACAATTACACAGCCATTGTGCTGGTGTTTCTGAACTGTATGAAACGTGAGATCACTATGACCGCCTACATTCCGGGCAATCCTGTAAGGCCAACGTCTTATTTAATGGCAGAATATTGGAAACAGAATAGAGCAAAAATGTTGTATTTTTAACTACCTTCTGTTTTGTTACTTTGAAAAAAAAACACTTAAAGGAAAAAGTATTCTATACATGTCACATATTGTTCAGTATCAACTTTTTTTTTGAGGGGGGGGGGGGGGGGGGATTTGATTGCCTCCTACCAATATTTAGCCAGTTATTATGAAATCGCTTTGCAGAAACTCGTGTATATCTTTATACAAATGCCCTTACAGGTCTAAGATTACATTACGGTTCATATTTTAGCAATCACTCCAGTATCCAATTTGGCGAATTCCGTCATCGTCTATCGCGAAGTAACAAGATGAAGTAAGGGGCAGATATTGCAAAGCTATTTGGAAGATTTTTTAAAAATTTTCTTTGCGAACCCCCAAAAAGGACCAATATTTCAAGAAGGTCGAATAGTATGGTATCTAAAAACATATCCCTCAGCATAGTTTTTCACTGGTGCAACAGCCCAACTCAGGTCTAGGCCGCCTCATTGTTGAGGTTTCTAGATCACATGCAGTTACACAAGCGCATACGGTAGGAATCCTCTGAACGAGTGATCAGTTCATCGCAGAGGCCGCTACCTGCACAGCACACAAGAGACAAACATCCATGTCCTCAGTGGGATTAAAACCCGTGATCCCAGCAATCAAAAGGCGAAAAATCTACGCCTGTAGACCTCACGGCCATCGACAGCATGTTAGACCTTAGAGTGCCGATTTCTCTAAGAGAAGAAAATTTATAATCATCTGGGAATGGAGCTCCATCACGAAAGTATATGTCAATGGTTGAAGATGGGAACTACCCTTCAGAAATTTTCCTCTTTCCCCCAAAAGTATATAATTTCTGCCCTGAGCAAAAGTTTGCTGAATTAGCTGCAGAGTTTGTTAGCGTCCTTAATTAGAGGGGATGGCGGAATATCTAAAATGTTCTCTCATTCTGCTGCTAATGGCCTTTGGTTATTTTAACCTATGCAGCCAGGTTGTCAAGATGATGCTACAAGGCGTGGAACACAGTCTCGGAATTTAAATTTCCACTCAGAATCACACGAGACGTGATCTCCATTACGGAACTCCTGGAGTTTGCTCGAGACTTACCACAAAAACGAGAACTAATAAAGGTCCGCAACTGACAGCTCTAGGACCAGACGTTCTCCTAAGGGACGGTGAATTACCACAGCGACAAGCAGCAGCGTTTTATCTAGATGAGAGACCAAGGCAGTGAGAAGACAAGACTGACTGCAAATAAAGTCTCCCTTAGAAAAAAAAATACAAGGATGCATTTTTTTTTTCAAATGATGAAATAAACTTTTCAGTAACAGTTACCCAAACTAAGGGCTTTAACTGAATGTCAGGTTAACCCCCTTATTCAATTCGGTACCAAGAAGGCGTTGTGCCTGAGCAGAGAAATTGGTCCACGTGTTCTGCACATCGACATTAGATGGTTAAGAGTGGTCAGATTCACTCTCAGGTCACATAATTCAAGGGGGAGAAGACCCACATTTCTTTTTGTCCAATACTTACTTCGACGATTTGCGGGGCAGCAGAATCTATAACGGTACTTTATAATGCAGCTATGCAGCTTGAAAATAACAGGTTTTACGTAACTTTACTTCATCATGTTCATTGAAGTAAAAAATTTGAAATTTATAGAATTCTTTTCCTTGCACTATATGACAATTTATGAAAAAATAACCAACACAATGCACAGTGTTGTAATATATAATTTTACAATTAAAACTTTAAATCCCTACCGCCTTTCGAATCTTTAACAATCATCTTCTGGGAGAAACACATCAATCAAATATTTTTTTGTACATATTTGATTGATGATTTCTCCCCGAGGATGACCTTAACGAATCGAAATATACTGGAGTTTTAAAGTTTAATTGTAAATTATATATGACAATATTATTTATTGTGTCTGTCATTGTGTCATAACTCTAAAATTTGACTCTAATTCTCTGCTTTTTCAAATGACCACGTCCCTTAAGTTCTTCAACCTAAAATTTTGTACGGCATTCACACTTCTTCGAGGCATACTATTTTATTTTTGTGTTGTAATTACCCACCAAATTGTGAATCTCAGTGTGTGACTTTTCCGGTTTGTTTTACTTCCATGTTGGGACCAAACAATTTACTGGACCCTTCTAATGCCCTCCTTACACCTAAACCTCTACTTCCTCCAGATACTTCGGTGTCATTATGGTATACCCTTTCAAATGTTGCACACTTGCAGTGTGTGGACGTCTGGAACGCGATGTTGTGTAATTTGGTAGCCACACGACGTCACATTACAAAATCCAATACCTTCTTACTCACAGCCACAGTCTCACACAGTTGATACGCTAGTACGTGTAGATCATTTGTGATTATGGAAAAATAAATGAATAAGAGACGAATTTATTAAATTTGCAGTGTTTTAGCTGATTACGAAACACATATTCTGTGTCTGTGCACATTCAGCTAAAACGCATTAAAAATGAATGTAATATTTTGTTAAGGAAACAATAGATTTTTCACAATTAAATCCTATGTTTTGGACACTAACGTAGGCGTATGGTTGTAAGAACTTTTATCACACAGTACCATAACAAACATTTTTGTCGCCACAGCGTCAATGGTGGACTATGAACGGCTGTGGAGTAATCAAAAGTTTCGTCATCCCCGTTGTGTTCAATAAACTAATAGAGTGGAGTGTAACTGAAATAAGGTGCCGTAAGGTAGTACTCATTCTATCACGTTCCGAGGAACCAGCTGGCCAATAACACAACGGTGCATCAAAGGATGGTCCTCCAGCCCCACTCAATGTCCAGCTATAACTCACACACAGATTGTGAACCTTCTGAAGCTCTGCACTCAACTGTAACATACAGCTCAGCGTGATCAGAAGAACTACATTAAGCCAAACACTTCAGTACTACCTTACGGCACCTTGTTAATTTTAGTCTAACTTTTAGTTTTTAGTTTAATGGAGGGAAGGAGACCACTGGGGAGACCTAGGCGTAGATGGGTGGATAATATTAGGATGGATCTCCTGGAGGTAGGATGTAGGTATATGGACTGGATTGGGTTGGCTCAGGATAGAGACAGGTGGCGGACGTTTGTGAGTGCGGTAATGAACCTTCGGGTTCCGTGAAATGCGAGGAATTTCTTGACTAGCTGCAAACCAGTTAGCTTCTCAAGAAGGACTCTGCACCAT
>Ga0123355_10012911_pt1 | contig 12966 bp, 2 predicted proteins | sample TergutEmb28metaG_3_FD_89872 | JGI IMG/M metagenome (GOLD analysis project Ga0123355, IMG submission 89872) | Embiratermes neotenicus P1 segment gut microbial communities from Petit-Saut dam, French Guiana - Emb289 P1 | ecosystem: Host-associated > Arthropoda: Insects > Digestive system > Gut ... | reverse complement strand
GCTTCCAAAACGAGTTGCGTCAGGCGAGCTATCCAACACTGCTGTATTTATGGGAATAAAAAGCGTATATTCATCGCCGTCATTCTGGAACGATCTTCTGGCACTCAGCCAAGGCTCGACATTATTAAAACCGGGGTTATTTGAGGCGGCAAGAAGATCAATATTGTCATCGCCGCTGCGTAATCTGATATGCCTGAGACCTGCGGGCGCTTGAACAACGATACGCATTGTTACAAACCCTGATATTGACGAACCTCCGGCAAAATCAAAATAGTCGCCTAGAGCAGTTTCTATATTTCCCGCACCAATGTCGAAAGGACTGCCTTGTAGTATTACCGGCGTGCCAATTATCGGTACGGTATTGTCAAATTCAATAAGCAGTGATTCGATATGCCCAAAGCCCTTTGGCGCATTAGGCGAAAAAACGAACGCATCACGAGTACGGAATTCAAGCAAGACACGGCGTCTGTTAGCTCCATCAGGGGGATCGAGTTCACTTAAATGATTGATGGGAGTAGACCAGCTTATAAAAGGACTCCCATGTCCGAAAGCTATGGCCTCCCAATCATGTACTAACACAAAATTTTCAGGGGCAGTGACAGTATTAGCTATCGCATCAGCATCCGATTCTTTGTGAAGTCTCATGTAAACAGTATGAACAACCTCATTGTCCTGAGCAGTGCCGCTGACACGAATAGGACCGCCGACTACTTGCCCTTGCGCATGGCTTGTAATGGTAGTTACAGGCAAGTCAGCGTCAGGATCAACCAGCAAACGTACTGTGGTTATAGTAACATTTCCGGCAGGATCAACCAATCTGAATTTTATGGGTAATACCCAAAGGTTTTCTCCCACAAAATCAGGGTGCTCAAAAGGCACAACATAATAGGCAGGATCTACAACATCGGCGATATTCAAAAAACGCCATACAAAACCTGTGGACAAACTTCCACTCCAGCCTGCTCTGTCAGGAAGAATATCATAAAAAGTTTGGCCAAGCCTTTGGTGCCCCTGATGTCCCGGCTGCGGTACAATGGGATGAAGAAGCGCTTCTGTCCAGCCTGTAGTATCTTCGTATGTCATTCCTAATGAAGGATTCCCTACTTCAGTAAAACCGAGTGCATAATATACTCGTGTTGTATGAATCGAAACAGAACCTACAATTTGTGTGGTACTGGTTACACCACGAGAGAATTCATCAACGTGTTCCGAAATCCCCGCCGGTAAAGTTATTTGTATCTGCGGACCTGTGTTCAAAATTCTGTAGATAATGTCCGGGGTTGTAGCTTCCTTTCCGTCTACGTCAACAGCAGTTACCTGCGCACGAATTTCACCGTCTTCCATGTCGGTTGTGTCGATAAAAAACACCCACAAACCTTCGTTTCCTTCAGCAACTCCTTCAATCACCCTTATCGTATCAGCGCCGCCGCCAAGCGGAGTATAAGTAATGACCATAAAAACTCGATCCATACCAAAAGGCTGATCAACTACAATTTCCGCACGGGCATTGTTGCCGCTTAAAAATCCGCCGGGCGCTCCCGGACCGTCGGGAGTAGTAATAACCGGAAACTCGGTATTTACTCTGGAACCTAAACCGACAAGGTTGTCGCAGGAGGTAAACAGCGTAAAACACACCATCATTAAAACAGATAAAATTAAAAACTTGTTTATCATTCTCATTTTTTGAATCTCCTATTGTCCAATACTGAACTTAAGTACCGCGCCTTCGTAATAAGCATCGGTCATATATCCAACAAGGACACTTCTGTGTAATCCTGCAGCGGAGGCGGCAAAACTGCCCGCCCTTGCCAAGTTGCTAGCCTCACCACCGGAGTCTATCGGAGCAAAGAATCTGCCCGTTCTTGGAACGCCAATACCGACAAATTCGTCAACTACAGGTGTATTCCGTGCCGGTACTGTCATTACTTCCCACGCTCCGGTAAAAGTGTCCGCTGGGAAACCTGCTGCGACAAGACCTCCCAATCCCTGATGTATGCCGGGGCCTAAAGACAAATTACCGCCGAAAGTACCGTGGCGCACCGTCATATTCCCTGCCGAGTCCGGTCTTAACCAAGCAACCCTAATTGAGTTTCTGGTATCTCTGAACGAAGCATGGAAATAGGAAATATATGGCACATAAAATGTTGCGGTTCCATGTGTTTCTTCCCGAACATTGATCGACAGATTTGTTCCCGCAGAAAGAAAGGTATCTACCCTTGCCACATGAATATTATTCATATCAGGCTGTACAGTGAGCCCTGATCCCGTTGGGTATACTCGTGCGTAGAAAAGCCCGCCGTTAACGACATCGTAGTAAGCAAGATGAATGACGTTATCACTGCCTATTGCCATGGCAACATGAGTACCGACTCCATGATGGATAATCACCGCATTATCCTGCCATTGCTGTGTCGTGGCATTAACAATATTACCCGTCCCGGTAACACTTGTCGCTAATGCTGTGTTATTAAGAGGAGGTTGGGCGGAACTGCCTCCGTGAGAGAATACCAAATTTTGGTTTACCCTGTCGAACCACGCGACAACCGGCAGCCCGTTTGACAAGGCTCCTACAGAAACATGGCTGGATCCTTGGTGAGTCGTGTTGTCATTGGCAATTACTTGCGGACTGTTGGCAGGCAGACCTGGACCTGCGCCTCCCTGCACCGGAAGAAATAAATGGGAAGTAGGATTATAAGTAGTCGAATTCGGGAAATTGCCGCCAAAACCAGCAGTCGCAGTAGTGGGACCGCCAACAAGCCCATAACGGAAAAACAGCGCATTGTTGTTACCAAAACTGTCAAAGTACCCCATCAACACCCTTGTAGCAGCAGCATCTGATCCGGGAATACTGCCGCCGCCGGGAGTTTGAGCAAAAAGGCTTGGAGTTCTGACGCGGTTAATATTGCCGGTCAGCCTGAGCAAGTTGCGGTGAGCTATCCCATTCTGCACCCAAGAAGTAATATTATTTGTCGCAATTCTGCTGAAAACAGCAAAATTGAACATGATATCGCCTGCAACGCTCATATTAGAAGCAGCGACGAACCAATCACCGGCTCCGTCTATCGCCATTCCCATATTAAGGTATCTGTTAGCAAAACTTTGAATCTGAGTATCCGATAAATCAGCGACAGCTCCTGTCCCTAACGAACGCACGATACGCAGTTGTGAAGCATTGAGACCAGGTACTATTACAACGTCAGGTCCATGACCAATACCACCGGAACCCCAGCGCCCATAGTTTAAAAACCATGTGCTGTTATACCTCATGCGCATAATGGGATTTGTAACTAAATTTGCGTTTAACAGAAAACCTGTCTGCCACACATACAAATAACGAGCATTTGTAAGAATGTTGTTGTTAAGATTGTTTGGCTCACGGTTGTAGTGCGCCTCATCATTGTTACGATTGTTGATCGAAGTAATGGCAGACCCTGCAGGGGCAGTAGGCGTTACAGTTACCACCAACGACCCTGACTCGGCAATTTCTCCAATGTCAACCCGAACTTGGTCAGACGAGACTCCGCCCACAATGTCTAGAGTTTGACCGTTTAAAGTTACGGATGTCGCAGAGCCGGTTCCGCCAAGGTTAAATCCACGTATTGTGATTTCTTCATTTTCCCGAACCGGATACCAACCCATAGCAGAGCGGTTAAACGCCGATGGATTTGCGGCATTTACAGCACTTAAAGATGTAACTACCTCCGCTATAAACGGAACAACGTTGACATTTATTGTTTGAGAAGCGGAGAGTCCGGCATGATCTGTCACCGTAAAAGTAATGGGGATATTATTTCGAACCACTCCGGCAAATCTTGCACTGTCCCAGGCAAATTCCCAGTTAAGTACATGACCGTAGTCTTGGGTGTTAACCTGATAAGAAACATCAAAACCCCATATTGCTGTTGAGTTATCATTACCCATTGACGTTACACTGGCTACGGTAGATACAAGTTGTGTTCCGCTCCACTGCGCCACAGTAACAGGAGCAGCACCGTCAATAGATACATCAATACGTTGAACCCGATCGTTGTCGGCGATATTACCGCGGAAAATCACTCTTCCGCTGATATCCGCTCTTGGGGTATCGCTGTGCCAATGATATTGGACATAACCTCTTCTAACTCCCGACGGGGACATTACAATGTTCATGTTATATTCAGTTTCCAAGAGGTCTACGATGTGTCTTTGAGCAAAGTTATTTATAGTTGTGCCGTTTATAGCTCCCTCAGATCTGCGTCCAAAATCAGCGATGTTGATTACCGGCGGAGTTGTGTCATCGTTATGGACATCAACTCTGACAAGCGCAGTGTTCGTAATGCCGATTGAATCTGTAAGCCGTACAATAAAGTATCTGTCATTTTGCAGATAAAAATTGACACCGTCTGACTGCAGCACTTTTGCAGAATCAGGGATCGGTCTTGCAGCATTAGGCCCGGCAAATGAAGCACCGTCAAATGTTACTACAGTTGCCGATGTCCATGAGCCTTGCCTTCTTCTGTCTCCAACCGGCGGTATATCATAAGCGTAAACCATGCCGTCATTTGCGGCGGTTCCATCCCGAGTTGCGACAAAAGTAATGCCGACAGGATCTACAATGACACCGCCCGGCCCGAGGGCGTTTAAATCAACAAAAACGCCGTAATTAAGCCAGCTCACGGCATTGGGGCCGGAGTCTGTTCCTCCGTCAGCTATTCGATATACGCCGCCTTGAACCATTTGGCTGGCAGGAATTGCTCCGCCGGAACGCCTGGTAACGTGAGCGACATCGTAATCAAGACCGCTTGTTATGGGATCTCCCTCAGGGTTTATCATATCAAACCGCATACTGAAAGTATTACCTCTAACTCTGAAGTTTGCATCTACAGGCTCGTGCAGTACGGATCTTGTCGAGAACACTGTTCCCGCTCCAAGGTTTGTACCGAGATCAATTGATCGGATAATCGGCCTGTTAATCGCAAGAAATATTCTTTCTCTGTAATGCGTCGCATTTCCGGCATGATCAAAAATAACATAATTTACATAAAGTTCGCCGTCATCAAAAGCAGCAAGAGAAAAATTAGTGATGTGCCAGTTATGCAGAGGCGGCCCTCCAAGGCTTCCCGAGAATCCTCCCGACGTGGTCATCGCCGTTATTTCAATACCTGTTCCGGTACTGCTGAAATCATTCGGGAAAAACGGCAAAGTCTGTAAAGTTCCCTGCTGTGTAATTGCCGTTAAAGTACCTCTGTGGTTTACCATCGCATCCTGATCGGTTACCCACCCAGCACTTCCAGAGCTGCTAGCATTACCTGTCAGAGTTAATGGTATTCCAAATTCTCCGTACGCAGAAACACCGGGACGTGAGAAGAAAACAACAACTCTGTCAACTCCGTGAACGCTTACGCCGGAGCCGTGATCCCACGCATCACCGCGTATGTCGTAGGATGGATTGATAACATTAGGAAGACCTGTGTAATTTCCAAGCGGAAAGCGGTTGTCCATACGCATGGTATAAGTGTTACGTGCCATAAACGGCGTGGGGTCGGTTCCATCCTCAAGAGAAATTTCCAGAGAAAAGAGGGCTGCGGAATTTAAAAACCCGCTTCCAAATTGACTTGCACCTGCGGCCCCGGAAAGGATATTTGTATTAAGGGGGATAAACAGCGTATATTCGTCACTATTAACCTCACCCCCTGAGGGTATTCTGCGCTCGCTTAACCAAGGAGTAGTATCGTTAAGAGTAGTTGATACGTTGCCCAGAAGCTCCACATTCACATTTCCGCTTCTTACTCTGATACTTTGAAGACCGGAATGAGCCCTGACAACTACCCGCATTGTTACAAAACCGGACAAAAGAGAACCGTCAACAAAATTAAATTGCTCACCCGGAAAGTCTTCAATAGCCGCAGCCCCAATTTCGGAAGGTCTGCCAAACAAAAATTCAGGAGTATCGATGATTGGAGCTGTATTGTCAAACTGGAGAATCACCGAAACAATGCGCCCAAAATCTTTTGGTACTGTGGGTGTTGCGGCAAAAGCGTCTCTTGAGCGGAATTCTGCACGCACAAGTCGTCTCTCCGCTCCCGCCGGCGGATGGAGGCTTAGATCATTGTTAATGAGCGCAGTCCAGCTTATAAAAGCATTTCCATCACCGTCGGCTATGTTGATCCAGTCATGTACTTGCACAAAATCTTCAGGGGCAGTGACAGTATTACTAAGAGCGTCAGCATCCGATTCCCTGTAAAGTCTCATATAAACCGCATGAATTACTTCATTGTCTTCGGCTGTTCCGCTTATCCGAATCGGACCGCCGACTATCTGCTCGTTGTAATGACTGGTGATGGTGGTAACAGGCAAGTCCGCATCAGGATCAACAAGTACTTCTACTTTTACGGTAGTAACATTTCCGGCTTGGTCTACCAATCTGAATTTTATTGGTAATACCCAGAGGTTGTAATCGAAGTCATCAGGAGCAGCATTTTCATTTAACGCATCAACATAATAAGGATCTACAATATCGGCGATATTTTGAAACCGCCACATCCAGCTTGTTGTCAGATCTCCGCCCCAATTGACTTGCATCGGACCGAGATCGTGAAGAGTCTGACCAAGCCGTATATGCCCCGCTAATGGGAGTTGCCCATCCGGGCAGTTAAGTCTTGTGTTTGTCCAACCGGTATTGTCATCAGATGTAGCTCCCAAGTCGGGATTGTTTACTTCCTCTACGCCGAGAGCGTAATACATTCGCACAACACGAGCCGACACAGTGCCAATGAACGAAACTGTGCCGGTCACGCCTTGCGAATCATTATCTACGTATTCTGTCAAACCTTCAGGCAACGTTATTACGAGCTGCGGCGGAGTGTTCAACACTACATAAATAAGATCTATGGTTCTGGTTACAAAACCATCTTCGTCTATGGCTGTTACTTGAACACGAATGTCTCCGTCAGCCATGCCGGTGGCATCAATGTTAAACGACCATCTATCACCGTCTCGATCTACCCAAGGCAGTGTTTTTGTAGTTCTTTCGGCTTCAGTCCCGCCTTCAGGAATAAACGAAATTGTCATGTAAACATCTACAACTTCGAATTCATGTTCGACAAGAACTTCCACAACATTATCAGTTCCGCTTAAAAAAGCTCCCGGTTGAATAACGTCGTCCGGAATAATAATATCCGGCCTTTCAGTATTAATCCTTGAACCCAAACCGGCAAGATTATCACAGCCATTCAAGAACACAAAACATACTGCCGCTAAAATAAGCAGGCAAAAAAAACGGTTCATCGTTTTCATTTTTTATATCTCCACCTTTTAGAAAATATACATTCTAACACCCATTATAACACTGGGAATAATTGTCTCTATGCCAAGCTGAGCGGCATCCATATCAGTTGGTACAAACCAGAGTTGACCTTCGGTAAACAAACTAAATGTTCTAAAGTTTGTTCTATCGGATAAGCTTACTCGCGGGAACTGAAGTTGAGCTACAAGAGCACTTAACCATGTGGGGTTTCCGCTTTGAGTAAGCCCTTGCCTTCCAACGTCAAAGAGTGAAAAGTTAGCGCCGATAGCAAGTGACGCAGACAGCCAGCTCCAATCCGGACCCAAGAACCTGTTAAAAGGTAAGTGGTACACATTAGCTAATATTTTTAGTCCGATAACATGACCGCCGTAACGTACGTCACCTTCGCCGCCAAGCATTTCAAATTGCCGCTGTGTCATCTGTCCGTAGTTGAACTGGAGTTTTACATTGTCGTCGAAGAAACTTAAACCCAAGCCCAAATCAAAGAATGTGGGGCCGCCAAGGAAAATCGCCGGAGTATTGTCGGTTAACACTCCGATAAACGGCGGAATGGTAGCCTCTACATAAAGCCCTCTCATAAAACCGGGTATTTCGTAAGTTGCCCAATGCCCACGCCTTAAATGGAACGAAAGACTGTAAAGTTCCGTATCATCTGTTGCCAGAGCGGAAAATTCGAGTGTTGTGTTATAACGTCCGCCGGGCTGAGGTGAAATAAGTCGTATCATAGGTGGAGTATTGTCAATCTGCATTGTTATTCTGGTAAGTGCTGTTTCTCCGTTGGACATGGTTGCCCGCGCGATAAGGAAATGAACTCCTTCGGCAATATCATCTGTTTCAAAGCGATGCCGCCAGTCGAATTCGCCGGGAGCTCTGCTGCTCACTCGGAAGAAATTCAGACCGTTATCAAACGAAAGCTCCACAAAGTCCAAAGATTTTGCCCTTAAAGCATTTCTTGTTTCTCTGTCGGTTCCTCTGTATCCCAAAGCAACAGTGTCTTCCTCAGAAAGAGTGTAACCTGCCCTGCCCATTATCCATGGTCTGTTGTAAACAAAGTCTCCCATGCTTATAGTGTCAATCAAGACCCACGGACCGTAAGGATTGAATTCAATTACCTGTGCGGGAGAATCTACGAATTGTCCGCCGACATGACTGCGTACCACAATTGTATTGGTTCCTTCTCTGAGATGTTCTCCGCCCAAAGTGAAACGGAAAAATCCGGCACTGGTTACAGGTTCGCTTATTACAGATATGCCGTTTGCCATCAAGGTAACGAGATCCGCATTATCAGATCCTCCTGTAAGTCCATAGAGGTTAAAGTAACCCTGCACAAATTCTCCGGACAGAGGGTAAAGTATTTCAACAAAATTCCGCTGGACATCTCTTGAAAGCAAAATGTTTCTGGAAGCCCGAGTAACATTTTGCGCCATGTCAGTTGCCCACACTTCAACATTGTAGGAACCGTCAGGTAAAGCGCTTAAATCCATTTCTTCAAAGATTATGGAATCAAGCCCTAAATTTCTTTGAGCGATATTGGCAGGGATCGCTACTCCGTCAAATCTGTTGATACGAACAACAACAGACTGGAGAGCCTGATTGTCAAACGCCTGACCGGTTATGGTAAGCGGTCCGGTAGTTACAAATCCGTCAGCAGGTGATTCGATTACAAGTTCGGGCGGAACATTGTCAATAACAAGCATACTGGAATAAATAGCCTGTACGCCGTAATTGTCAAAGATACGAAGAAACACAACATTGGTTCCGTCAGGCAGGATTTGTGAGTTAAAATTATACTCCCATGAAGTTGTGCCGGTCGCATTGTTAAATGTATTGCCGTTATCAAGAGAAACTTGAACTAAAGCGATTCCGTTTCCGTCGGAAGCAACACCGGCAATGCGTACATTTCCTCCAACAATTTCTCCAAGCGCAGGGCTTGTAACAGCAGCCACAGGTTCTTCAAGTGACACTCTAAAATTTCTGGTTACTGGAAGACCTCGTATTCCAAAAATATTTTCGGCAAAAATTGTAATGCTGTGTTCGTTGTCGGTAAGAGATGAAAGCTCTATCGGGATATGAAATCCGTGTGTAATGTCAAGAACATTGTAAGCGTCGTTATTTAAACGCCAGAAAATTCTTGCAACTTCAGCATTGTCAAAAGCAATACCGGCAACATTAAAATCGGCAGTAACCAGTTCATCTTCCACGGGAAGATTGATATTCACTATCGGAAGAGCATCTTCGTCAATGACAAAGTGCCAGTCGGACAAAACAGAAGTATTCCCTGCCATGTCTGTAAAAACAAAACTCATGTTCGGTGATAAAGGCATTGTTTCATCAAGTTCGACAAACAAAAACCTTGGAGACAGACCTTCGCCTTCACTGTTTGGATCGGGATAAACCTGACGTGAAATAGGCGGCTGAAGCGTAACACCGGCTCCACTGCCGGGACGTTGGTATGTGATTGAAGCTATGCTGCCGGCTTCGGCTATGGAAATACCCATTCGAATTCTTCCGCTCACACTTGCTTCAGGCGTGGGAACAATAAGCCGTGCTTGCGGAGCCGCAGTATCTTTGTGCACTGTAAAAGATTGTATAACCTCTTGATCTATTTGATCCGTTACTCTGATACTCACGTTTACCGCTCCGTCAGGTATTCCGGCAAGACTGATAGTGCGTTGGAAAGTTGATTGACCGCCAATCTCATTTGGCTGAAGCAACGGCTGCCAGATAATTCCCGCATCGGTTGAAAAATCCACCGAACGTACTCCAACGCCACTGCTCATGCTGAATTGAACCGCAACTTGCTCTTGCACCCATTGGCCACCGGGATTCCCCATAATTGTAAGTGAGGGGATTCCGGTAGACACCGAAAAGAGATAGTTCTGAGTCGTAAAGACACTGCCGTTTATATCAGTAAGATTGAGGCTTAAAGAAAAGTTGCCGTCAAGCATCCCTGTAACATTTACAAGGCCATTAGTATCTACAGAAACATGGAAAGCGGCGGCACTACCTGCGGCAATAGAGGCTGCTTGGAGAGGCCGCCCCGCAAGAAAGCCAACCAAAGGCTCGCCGCCGGAAAGGAAAATACGTCCGTCCATAGCTTCCTGAACATTCGGGCGCACCCAAGTAAAAGTATCTTGTGCGGCTAAGGGTTGACCATCATCTGAAAACGCTGCGCCAGGCACAAAAATATAATCCGCAAACGGAGTTCCCCGTCCATGAATGTCTGTAGCTGTTACGACCACTCTGACAAGACCGGAACTTACATTCGCCGGAATAGGAATATTGTGAACATCTTCTCCTCCCCTATTTCCTCTGACAGAAACCACCACCTGAGGCAATGATCCAATCTGATAGGTAAGGCTCTGCAGCGGACTTCCTGAATTAACACGCATTCTCAACGCATCGCCGCTTCCTCTTGCAATTTCGCTGCCGGAATGAAAGTATCTTTCTCCGATAACATTTCTTCCGGCAAATGATAAAACTTTATCGATTGTTACCTCAGGCGAAATGCCGGGAACAACAATGCCTCTTACCGCAGTCCTTGGTCCGTCAACATTCATAATGTTTCTTGCCCATACTTCAAGGTTATTCGTTCCTGCGGGAATATCCGAAACAAGGAATCCGAAGTGCCCGGAAGTGGGAACTTCTACAGGAGTTCCTCCGTTTATGGAGTAGAAAATAGACGCTACTCCGGCATTGTCTGCGGCAATTCCTGAAATCACCATGTCAGTTCCTGAAAGAACCATTCCTGCGGAAGGATGAGTCAAATTGACACTCGGCATTCCGGCAGCCTGATCCACAGAAAGCCTTCGTGAAACCACAGTTCTGTTCCCTGAAATATCAACAGCCGTTATAGTCAGATTAACATTTCTGGTATTTTGACCTCGTATGTCAAAATCCTTAGCCCACCAGGGATTACCCTGGAGCAGATCAAATTCCCCGGATTGATTTCCAAGTCTCCACGACAAGGAAGAAAGTCCAACGCCGTGCATAGCGTAACCGGCGACGGAAAAAATGCCGCTTACGGATTCGCCGGGCAGAGGATAAACAATTGAAACATCAGGCGGAGTATTGTTAACAAATATCAAAAATGAAAGGAAACCTTCGGTTCCCATGCCATCTCTTGCAATAAAATTGATTACCTGAGGACCATCCTCAAGGTTTCGTGTATCTATAGTAAAGTTAAAATTGTAAATATCTTCCCTTCTGTCATGCCTTAAACGCACAGACTGAAAATCACCGTTATCAGCGGAAAAAGAAAGAGAATCCACCCCATTTCCATCAAATACGGTTCCTCGAATCGTAGTTCTGCCTGAGGTAACCGCTCCAAGCTCATGGCTTGTGATAACAATGTCAGGACGCTGGCGATCCAAAAACCAGGAAACTGAATGGTATCTTCTCACTCTTTCGGGGAAATATTCGGAAATTCCGGAAAGACCGTTTATGTCCACTGCCCATGCAGTAACAGTATACAACCCGTCCTGCCATATTTCGGTATCAGAGGTATCAAGAAGGTATGACCAAAAATCCGTGCCTTGAGCCTGTATTTCACGTACCAATTCGCCTCTACCGCCAGCTCCTCTTGTTATTCGCAGCATGGTGTAGGCAACACCGTCATCGTCGGCGGACATTCCGACAATGTTCAAGTTTCCCTGAACGTGCATTCTGGGACGGGGGTTAACAATTTGGGTTATAGGCAGATCTGAAGCAGGATCAATAAAAATATTGTGCGGCCCGGCAACGGTTACATTGCCTCCCATGTCACGGGCTTCCATGTAGAAGTTCCACATTCCCGGAGACAGGTCGCTTATATCGACAAATTCGGTGAATCCGGCAGGATTTTCGGCTTGATGTACCTGATTATCCGCCCTACCTGCAGCAAAAACAGGTAATGCCATTACAGACAGAATGACAACGATGAGAAAGGTTCTTTTTAACATTTTCAGTTCTCCTAACCACTGACAGCTTGCCCTGCAAGCATTTATCAGTGACTCTACAAGTTTTATTATATTTATAGTATCGGTAATTTTATTAAGTTTGTAACAGTATTATTACAAAAGAAAAAACACCAGATATACTACTCATATACTAAATATATCACAAGACAAAAAACTTTTCAATGTTTTAAATAAATATTTTTATTTTAATCAAAAATTTTTTTCAAAAGCCAAAGAATAAATACAGATATTTTAATGTGATTTTTAAAAAAAATACTATTAAAACGAAAAAATGTTAAAAATACGGCGAAAAAAGCGAAAAATCGCCAATATCCAAAGTATAAAGGGACGTGTTATTAACCAAAATGCAAGCGTTAGCGAAACACATGCTACATATGGATCAACTTACGGTGAATATTGAAAATTTAAATACACATACGGCAGGTAATGAGCAGCTCCAATGAAATGCTGGAAGGCACAAAAGAAGTAATTCAGGAAAGTGAAAACCTGGAAAAAGCGACACAGGAGATTACTGCCGGCATGAATGAGATGACTTAGGGAGCAGAGCAAATAAATGTCGCATAACACGTTTAATTAATATTTTGGTATTTACACAAACTTTCGGACGTGTTGACAAAGTGATTTTTATAACTTTTTGTGTATATTTTTAGTGCATTTTTGATATAGCATGATGCTCGGGATTAGCCCCGATTCGCCTTAAACCCCAGCAGCTTTAATAAGCCT
>Ga0123355_10012910_pt1 | contig 12967 bp, 14 predicted proteins | sample TergutEmb28metaG_3_FD_89872 | JGI IMG/M metagenome (GOLD analysis project Ga0123355, IMG submission 89872) | Embiratermes neotenicus P1 segment gut microbial communities from Petit-Saut dam, French Guiana - Emb289 P1 | ecosystem: Host-associated > Arthropoda: Insects > Digestive system > Gut ... | reverse complement strand
GGCACAAGACCCTCCTACGGAGACCGTCCCCCACGCGCAGACGGCACAAGACCTTCCTACGGCGACCGTCCCCCCCGCCAAGACGGCACAAGACCCGCTTACGGAGACCGCCCACCTCGCGCAGATGGCACAAGACCCTCCTACGGCGACCGTCCCCCCCGCCCAGACGGCTCTCGTGGCCCAGGGGTTGGCCGGGGAGGCCCAATGCCCGGCGGCAGAGGCCCGGCTCCAGGTGGCCCACCAAGGCCAGGCGCCCCCCGCAGTGGCCCAGGTGTAGGCAGACCCGATGCAAAAAAAGGCGAGCCAACCAAGGACGATAGAAAATCCCAATGGGGCAGAAGCGCTCAAGCCCGCTCTACACAGCGGGATAAAAACGAGCGCAGTAAAGAAGGGGGCCAAAGCCGTCAAGGCCGTCAAAACCGCGGCCCAAAGCCACCTCCAATCAAAAAAATAATGCCCAAGATTCCAGATGTAACAGAGATAACAGTAGCGGCAGAAATCACAATCCGCGACCTAGCGGAAAAGCTCCACCGCTCCAATTCCGATGTAATAAAAGTACTAATGCGCAAAGGCGTAATGGTGACAGCCAACCAAACAGTAGACTTCGAAACAGCCTCCTTTGTAGCCGAATCCTTTAATGTTCTGGTTGAGGAATATGTAGAGGTAGATGCCTTTGAGGCGGCCTTTGACGCAGCACCAGACGAGGAAGCCGACATGCAGCCCCGCCCTCCTGTAGTGGTAGTAATGGGCCATGTAGACCACGGCAAAACCTCACTACTAGACGTAATCCGCAGTGCTAATGTCCAAGCCTCAGAAGCAGGGGGCATAACCCAGCATATAGGCGCATACAGCACCTCTATAAACGGCAAGGCTATTACATTCTTAGACACACCTGGCCACGAAGCTTTTACAGCAATGCGTATGCGTGGCGCTCAAGTAACAGATATTGCTATACTGGTAGTAGCCGCAGACGATGGCGTAATGCCTCAAACCATTGAGGCAATAAACCACGCCAAAGCCGCTGGTGTAGAAATAATTGTAGCAATAAATAAAATGGACAAACCAGGTGCAAACCCAGACCGGGTAAAGCAGGAGCTAACAGAACATGGCCTGCAAGCCGAGGACTGGGGCGGCGAAACCATAACAGTACCAGTAAGTGCCCTACAGCAAACCGGTATAGACACCCTATTAGAAATGATTCTTTTGGCATCCGAAATGAAGGAGCTAAAGGCCAATCCCAACAAAGCCGCCAGAGGCAGTGTAATAGAAGCCAAGCTAGACAAAGGCCGTGGCCCAGTTGCAACTGTACTGGTACAAAGCGGCACCCTAAGAATAGGGGACCCAGTAGTAGCCGGTGCCTGCTTTGGTAAAGTCCGGGCGATGACAGACAGCAGAGGCCGCAGCCTAGCAGAAGCTGGCCCCTCAACCCCGGTAGAAATAATAGGCCTGGCAGAAGTCCCCGTTACAGGAGATATCCTGTATACTGCCCAAAGTGATAAGCAAGCCCGTCAGCTATCAGAAACAGTAGTGGCCAAGGGCAGAGTAAACATGATTAAGTCCACCCAAGGCAAGGTATCCCTAGACGACCTGTTTAGCCAAATCCAAGCCGGTCAGGTAAAAGACTTAAACATTGTGGTAAAAGCAGATGTTCAAGGCTCAGTAGAAGCTTTACGGGGCAGCCTGGATAAGCTAACCAACGAAGAAGTCCGGGTACGTATAATCCACACCGGTGTAGGGGCAATCAATGAATCTGACGTAATGCTGGCCTCTGCCTCCAATGCAATAATCCTAGGCTTTAACGTGCGGCCAGATGTAAGCGCCAAATCCACTGCCGAGGCAGAGCATGTAGACATCCGCACCTATAGCGTAATCTATGCGGCAATAGATGACATAGAAGCCGCAATGAAGGGAATGCTAGATCCAGAGTTTGTTGAAAAAGTACTGGGTCATGCAGAAATCCGCCAGGTATTTAAGGCCTCAAGTGTAGGCAATATTGCAGGCTGCTATGTAAACGACGGCAGAATCACCCGCACGGCTCAGGTACGTCTAATCCGGGACGGCCGGGTAATCTACGATGGCACCCTAGACACCTTAAAGCGCTTCAAAGACGACGCAAGGGAAGTAGCCGCCGGCTACGAATGCGGTATGCTATTTAAAAACTACAGCGACATAAAAGAAGGCGACAGGATAGAAGCCTATATAATGGAGGAAATCCCCCGATGAAGCGTCAGAGCACCAGGCTGACACGCATAAACGACGAAATAGCGCGGGTTACGGCAGAGGTTATCCGTTCGGAAATGTCTGACCCGCGCTTAGGCTCTGTAGTAAGCGTAATGCGTGCGGAAACCACTAGCGATATGAAGTATTGCAAAATCTATGTAAGTGTTTTGGGGGAAAAGGAAAAACAAGAAGGCACCATGGAAGCCCTAAAAAGCGGCACAGGGTTTATAAGGCGGCGCATTGCAGAGATAGTAAACCTGCGTGTTACCCCAGAAATAACCTTTGTTTTCGACGATTCAATAGAATACGGTATGCGTATGCGCAAGCTGATAGACGAGGTAAACCGTGGAACAGATTCCTAATCAAGCAGTACGCAAATCTGGTTTTGATACTTTGGGTAAAAGCGCTTCAGGCCCTGCTGGCACTGGGTTTGCTAATAGTATGTCTACACACAAATCCGGTTTTGATACTTCTGGTAAAGGTTTATTATGTGCCACAGAAATAGCCAAATTGCTGCGCCAGGGCGACCGGTTTGTACTGGCTGGGCATATTGGCCCAGACGGAGACACAATCGGCTCTTGTTTTGGCCTTGCAATGGCCCTTGGCAAGCTAGGGAAAAAAGCCGTGGTAGTGCTGGAGTCATATGCAGACAAATATAAGATTATCCCAGGCAAGGAGTATCTGTACCGGTTTACAGCTCCCCTTGAGATGGATATTTTTATAGCCCTAGACTGTGCAGACAAGGATAGGCTTTCTGGCCCAGCTCGGGCTTTTTTTGATAAGGCAAAGACAACAATCTGCATAGACCATCACGAGACCAATGAGGGCTTTGCTGACTATAATTTTATTGAGGCAGAGGCCTCCTCAACAGCAGAAATGGTATATACGGTAATAGATGCCCTGACAGAAATAGACGCTGATATAGCCACGGCCATATATTCCGGCATTGTAAGCGACACCGGCGGGTTTAGGTATATGTCCACCAGCAAATCCACCATGGATGTAGCCGCCCGCTTGATGGAAACAGGCATTCCTTTTACAAAAATATATAATGAGCTTATGCACAAGCATACCTTCGCGGCTGCCAAAGCCCTAGGCCTAGCATTGGAAAACTGCAAAGCTATTATGGATGGCCGCATTGTGTATACCTATATTACAAGAGAAATGTTGACCAGCGTAGGGGCAGAATCCTCAGACATGGACAGCGTAGTAGAATATCTAATGAGCACCCGGGGCGCAGAAGTGGCCCTATTTTTGTACGAGCGCCACCATAACGCAAAAGCAACCGATACCACAGTTGAGTCCACCCCAAAAGATGGCCAAGGAAAAATCAAGGTAAGTATGCGCTCAAGTGGGCTGCATGTAGGGCGCGTTGCGGCAAGCCTTGGAGGCGGAGGACACCGGCTTGCGGCAGGTTGTACAATTGTTGGTACTATGGAAGATGTGCTTTGTCAGATGTTGGAGGTTATTGAACAAGCAGTGGCTTTAGCTTGATTTAGCTGAAGGGAGATATGATGAATAACAGACGCACAAAAATAATTATAGATATTCTAATGACTATTTTTCTTATCCTATCATTTATAAGATGGGAAAGTATAAATGGGGCTATCTACCATATCATCGTTGGCAGTGGGTGTACCTTGTTCTTTTCCATCCATGTTTTTATCCACAGAAAATGGATTAAAGCTACAACCAAGTCATGCTTATCAGGCAAGCTAAGCAAGACTTTAAGAGGGAAATACGCAATAGATATCCTTATGCTTATGGTTTGGGGTATTGCAATCATTACAGGTTTTATTGCACTGGCTCCTTTTTTTGGTGTTGTAGATGGCGGTCTTATATGGGGCAGGGTTCATGGTATTGCAGCAAGAATCGGTCTTGTGCTTGTGATTATTCATGTGATACAGCATATCCCTCAAATTATGTCGTATTTTGGTGTCAAAAAACGGCTAAAAACCGCAAGCTAAATTTTGCACAAAATAGTTTTCCAACCACTAACCCTAACCTCTAATAAGGAGCTGATGCCCATGACGGGCTTTTTTAATGTCTACAAAGAAGCCGGCTTTACATCCCATGATGTAGTGGCAATTGTCCGTAAGCTAGCTGGTTGCAAAGTAGGGCATACCGGCACCCTTGACCCCCAAGCCGAGGGTGTGCTTCCTATTTGCCTTGGGCGGGCTACAAAGCTGGCGGATTTTATAACTGGGCAAAATAAGTCTTATATTGCGGAAGTGGTGCTGGGGGTTGTCACAGATACAGGTGATATGACCGGTCAGGTGCTTAGTCAGTCTCCGGTGAGTTTTGACGAGGCCGCTATCCTTGGTGTAGTGGGAAGGTTTCGTGGTAGGCAGGAGCAGGTGCCCCCTATGTATTCGGCTATCAAGGTGGGGGGGAAGAAGCTGTACGAGATGGCCCGTAAGGGGCAAACTGTAGAGCGAAAGCCCCGGGTTGTTAATATTGAGTCTATTGAGGTAATAAAATTTCAACCAGAAAATAACAGTTTTACTATAGATGTTACATGCTCCAAGGGGACATATATCCGTAGCTTGTGTGTGGATATTGGTGAGGCCCTGGGCACAGGCGCTACTATGGGTACACTTTTGCGTACCCGTAGCGGCGCTTTTTCTTTGGATACTGCTTATAAAATTGCGGAAATAAGGGAGGCGGCGGCTGGTGATGGTGGGCTTTCTAATATGCTGCTTCCGGTGGAGGCGGTGTTGGATTTTCCCTGTGCATATGTAAAGGCAGAGGGGCTTTCTATGGCAAAGAACGGGAATCCATTGCCTCTCAATATGGTTGATATGCCTGCGTCTATTCAAAATATCGGAGAATCATCTGCCAATCATGTTGAGCCACGATGTGACCGGGATGATTCTAAACTAAATATATGGCTACACGGCCCAGATGGGCTAATTGGGCTATTCTCGTATGACCCACTAAGCCAGGGGAAGCTGCGGCTGGAGGTTATGCTGTGATTACAATAAAGGGCTGGGACGCAAAGCTACCTGGGCCTTGCGCCCTTGCAATGGGCAAGTTTGAGAGTATCCATATGGGGCATAGGGCCTTGATTGACGAGATGACGGGGCGGGCGAAGGAAGCTGGCCTTCCCAGTGTCTTGATGGTGTTTGAGCCTCATCCATATCGGGTTTTACATGATTCTGGGTATAAACCGCTTTTTTCTAGCAATGAGAGGGCGCATTTGGTGGAGGCGTTGGGTGTGGATTATCTACTGGAATATCCCTTCGACTTAAAATTATCAAGCCTTTCCGCGGAGGGTTTTTGTCGGCAGTTATATGAATGGCTACAGGCCCGTATTATTGTGATAGGGGAGAAGTACCGGTTTGGCTTTAAACGAGGAGGCAATGTAGATACCCTCAGGCATGTAGGTGAGAAATACAAGGCCTCTGTACACGAAGTTGCACCAAAGCAGATGGATAAAGCTAGCAAAATCAGCACATCCACCATACGTGGGCTGCTGTCCGAAAATAAGCTACCCCAGGCTGAAAGCCTACTAGGCTATCCATTTTTCATAATGGGTAAAGTAACACCAGGGCGGAAGCTTGGGCGCACAATTGAGTTTCCTACTATAAATTTATATCCGCCAGAGGAAAAATTCCTGCTTGCAGATGGTGTATACGCCACAGGCACCATAGTAGATGGCCGCCAATATAAAGGCATTACCAATATCGGCCTGCGCCCTACAGTAGAAGGAGCCAATGCCCCCCGCTCTGTAGAGACATATTTACTGGACTTTGAAGGGGGGGAGCTGTACGGCAAAAACATCAAAACTGAATTTTTGGACTTTATCCGGCCAGAGCAGCGCTTTGAGAGTCTTGAGGCCCTAAAGGCCCAGATTGCCAGAGACTGTAAAAGAGTTGGACATTAAACCAACATATGGTACTATAATTATACGACATTCATAAAAAGGTGGACAGCATTTGAACGCACTAGACTTTGCAATGATAATAATAATCGCGGTATGCGCAATAATTGGCTTTCGTAAGGGGTTGGTACTTACCTTGTACCGGTTTGTGTCCTTTGCCTTGGCATTGTTTCTTGCCAGTCGCTTGCATCCCATTATAGCCCGGGCCTTGCGGGATTCCTTTATATTCGAAAACCTGCGAGAGCGGATTTCTGGTGCCGCAAACATCGAGGGGGTTTTTAGGGAATACGCCCCAAGCCCAGGCATTAGCGAAGCAGCGCGGGGCAGCGATATGATTAACGCTTTGCCATTGCCCCAGGCTATGCGGACTTCCCTATACAATAACAATAACCCGGATATGTTTGAAATTTTGCGGGTTAATACCATTGAGGAATACATTACGGGGTTTTTTGCAAATATTGTAATCAATGTTATTTCCTTGGTGGTTGTGTTTTTGCTGGTGTTGCTGATTTTGCATTTTGTTGGAAGGGCCCTTAAAATTGTGGATTATATACCTGTTATTGGCACCTTTAACCGGGCCGGAGGCCTTGCCGCCGGGGCGCTTATTGGGTTTGGTATTGTGTGGCTTGGGCTTTTTATTGTGACTATGTTCTTTTCTGCCGGTGTCAACGAGGCTATGTATGGGCTCATTCAAGGTTCTGCCATGGCCCGGTGGATGATGGGCAATGGATGGGTTCTTGACAGAGTAACGGCGGTGTAATATGAACTTTAGCATGGCCAAAATCCGGGATTATTTTGCCGGTGATGGGTGGAATAAGGTAAATAAAACAAGGCTCTTCCTTTTGGGGAATTTGGGCCTTTTTGTTATTGTTGCGGTTTTTTGGCTTGCCCCTGTATTTACAAGCTGGCTTGATGCCAGGGATTTTATTAGGCTTCAGGAGAGGACGCATGACAACTATACCCGTCAGGCTTTGGCATATAATGACCTTGATATAGCGTTATTGGAAAACCCCAACCGCCGGGTTTTGCCTTACGAGTATCTCACTGCCGCCATGGCCGATATACGCAGCTTGGCTCTTTATTATGGGCTAGATGTGACCCATTTTGATGCCGCCGAGCCGGTTGGGCGAGACGCAGATATAGAAAGTGGCCATTTTGTTGAACTGAGAGTGACAGCGGCCTTTTCCGGGGCCAGGGGCGCTGAGTTTATTGACGGCCTAGCAGAAACCCCGGCCTTTATACGTGTACTGGGTATGGAATTTTTAGATGAAGAGACAAAAGCCTTGCGAGTGGAGTTTTCCCTGTTTGGGAGGCGGGATTAGAAGCCGTGTTCAACCTATAACCCTTTGAGGGCATATTTTTATTTTTACATAATATACTAACATTGGATGCTTGTACCTAGTCAGTAAAATTAAATCTGCAGGCTTTAATGCAGATTTGATTTTACGGTTTTTGCCGCCAGGCAAAAAGACATCCTAGTCAGTAAAATTATTTGTTAGACATTAAAAACCTAGGATACTTAATCGGCGTTGAGGAATAATATTTGATAGGCCTGTTTTATTTTGCAATAAAAATTGCAGGCGTACTAGCAATATAATAATTCTAGCTTTAAACGGCCGGGCCGATTTAAAGGTTAATTATTATTAAACTTGATTTAAATATGAGTAAAGCATGTTACTGGATTATATTTTTTGATTAATTCATGATTTTATTCATGTGCATTCCAGGAGGGGGAGACGGAGATGCGCGTTTTTTCGGAACAAACTGTTATAAAGCCCGCGTTGGCTGATGTTAATTGTAATGTTTGCGGACGGGGTGTTAGCAAGGAGGCTTTTGGATATTTTGAGGACCATGTTTCACTGTCAAAGGCATGGGGCTATCATTCGCCATATGATGGCGAAACCCACGCAATTGATGTATGTGTAGACTGCTACCAAAATTGGGTTTCAGATTTTGAGATACCGCCTAAGAGTTCCTGCTATTGCATTGTAGCTGGGGATGGGCGCTGTGGTTGTGGTTGTTAGGAAGAAAAAGGATTAAGACCGCAGGGCGCTGCCCCGCACCCCGCAAGCTTTTGAAAAAGCTTGACCAAAACTTTAATAAAAAACCGCGCTGCGCGCGGTTTTTGGGAAGTATTTGGGCGGGGGTACATAGGTTTTTAGAAATTAAACTTATCCGGGTCCCCTCCAAAGCGGTTATCCTGGTTTAACTTATCTATTGCCGCGATTTCCTCTGGTGTCAGTTCAAAGTCAAACACATCAAAGTTGGCCTTTATACGGCTTGGGGTTATGGATTTTGGTATGCATACAACCCCTATATCAATATTCCAGCGCAGTATTACTTGAGCGGTGGACTTGCCGTATTTCTCGGCGATTTTTACTAGCACCTTATTGTCCAGCAGGTTTTCCTTGTTTTCTGGCTTGCTGCCACCTAGTGGCCCCCAGGATTGTGGGGCTATGCCTAGATTTGTACAATAGTTTATTAGGGGCTTTTGGGTTAGTAGTGGGTGCATTTCAAATTGGTTTAGGGCTGGGACAACACTCCATACTTCTTTGATATCCTCCAAGTGGTGGGTTTGGAAGTTGCTTACCCCTATGGCTCTTGCCCTGCCGCTTTTATATATCTTTTCCATTGCTAGCCAGCTATTAATATATTGGGGCTTTACTGGCCAGTGGATTAGATATAGGTCTACATAGTCTACCCCTAGGGCTTCCAGGCTTTGGGCAAAGGCTTCCTCTGGGTCCCCGGTGCGCTGTACCTCGTTCCATAGCTTGGTAGTTAGGAAAATATCCTCCCGCTTTATACCGCTTTCTTTGATTGCGCGGCCTACTGATTTTTCGTTGCCGTAGATTGCTGCGGTGTCTATGCTGCGATAGCCTGTTTCTAGGGCTGCTTTTACGGCATCTACCCCAGATTGGTCGTCTTCTACTCTAAAGACCCCATAGCCTAGTATTGGCATTTTTACGCCGTTGTTTAGGGTTACGTATTTCATGGCAAGACTCCTTTCATAATGGGGGCGCTGCCCCCAAGCCCCCCCGCTGCGGCGGGCAAAGCCCGTCCTCGCTTTGCTGCGGGGCGCGCCTGTGGCGCTGGAATTTGTTCTTTTGGCTTTCGTTTTCTTTTTGCTTGTGAAAACATCGTGCTTTCTGCTGCTAGCACATTTTACCCCAAATCATTAATCCTTACAAACATGTTAAAAGCTTTGTATTTCTTGGTTTTTATGCTATACTTTTGCCAATAATATGACTAGAGGTAAATTAATGGTTGACCCCAAAAAGCCCCCTAAGATTTACTATAAGCCGGTTATAAGGGCACCGGTTGTTAAAGATGACGATACCCCCAACGTTAAAAAGGAATTGTGGCAGGAGGCCCTTAGCTGGGCCAAGACTATTATCCTTACACTGCTTTTGGCCTTTGCTATCAACAATTTTGTTATAGTAAATGCCCAGGTGCCTACGGGGAGTATGGAAAATACTATCAGAACCAATGACCGTATCGTAGCCTTTAGGTTGTCCTATCTATTTCGTGCCCCTCAGCGTTTTGATATTGTGGTCTTTCGTGGGCCAGAAGGGGATCCAACCCTTTATGTAAAGCGCATTTTGGGCTTGCCTGGGGACAGGCTTGTTATTTTGGATGGCCATGTGTTTATCAACGGCTCCCAGGTGCCAGAGCGGTATGACTTTGTAAAAGGCGACCTAATTGGAAACCATGGGGTGTTTAACCCAGAAACAGAGAGGCTAGAGCCCTTTGTAATACCAGATGGGCATTTCTTTGTACTAGGGGATTATAGAACCAACTCCGCAGACTCGCGACATTGGGGGGAAGTGTTTATCCCAAGAGGTAGAATCCTGGGAAGGGCGGCTTTTAGGTACTTTCCCGGGTTTGCAAATCTTATGAACCAATGAGGAAAACTTTAATATAGGAGGAATATATGACAAAAGTTACAAAGGATATGATTATTGCCGATATTCTAAAGGTAGATATGGGCATAGCCAAGATTCTGCTAAGTGCGGGTATGAACTGCGTAGGCTGCCCCGCCGCCAGTGGCGAGACATTGGAAGAAGCGGCCTTTACCCATGGCATGGACGCTGATACCTTGGCAGAAGAGATTAATAAATATTTGGAAGCTCAAGGCTAGACTGTCTTGAAATAGAAGGCATGTAATAGAAACCCCAGTCATCTCAAAAATAACCCCCGTCATCCCGGCCTTGAGCCGGGATCCCCAGTCTTTTGAAAGAAATCAGGGGATCCCGCGTCAAGCGCGGGATGACGGGGGTTTTGTTATGTTGATTTTTTATTAGCTTAAATACTCAAAAAACTCCAGCCGCTCTCCATCAGGCCCATCAAAGAAGACATTTTTAACCCCCCCAAGGATAGATACCTGGCTTATTGTGGAGGCATCTATGTTTATGCCCTTGGCTATGGCGTTTTCGATGGCTGCCTCAATATTGTCTACAACCATGGCAATATGGTCCACCACTCCTGCTTCCCGTTTTGGTATGTCTTTTTGCTCTATTAACTCAATTAAGCATGTGCCAGCACTTAGAAATGCTAGGCGGATACTGGGCTTTTCTTCTGCGTCTAAGGTAAAGCCTAAACGGGTGTAGAAATCTATGGACTTGTCCATATCCTTTACAAATACCCCTATGTGGGCTAAGCCTGTGATTTTTCCTTTTTCCATGATTGCCTCCTGTAATTTTTGTTAATTTTACACTATGGGGCATTGGAGTCAACTATTGTATATTCCGGCATTGGGTCATACACATACCAGCACATTAGTGTTTTTACTAGTACGGCATCAAAAACCAGCTTGATGTTTGAATAAGGGGTCTTAACTGTCTTTTCGCCGTCATTGTACGAAACAGAATATTCTATGTTGAACACTGTTTTGTGCTGTTCGATACCCGGTGCTAAGGTTTTTGCAGGCATAAGGTCAAATTGGGTAATGGAATATTTTTTATGCTTGCTGATGGATTTATATATCAGAGCACTGCGAAACACAGCGTCACAGCCTTCTTGGACTTTAATGAGTAATTCTTGACGAATTTTTGCTATATATGTTTCAAAAGTCTCTTGGTCTATCACTGAGCATGTGGGCTGCATACGCTTTAAAACGGTATATGCGTATAATGTACTCCGGTTTCTAAATACTTTACTGTCATCGCCCATAAGAATGCGTTCCACAAATGCGGATAGCGCATCTTTGGCGGTTTGGCATTGTTCGATTTTTGACATTTTCTTTAAAGAGATGATTCCGTGAATCAAAAAGTAAGCACTAGCACCAAACCCAATTACACCTGCAAGAACCAGCATTCCCATCCTTGATTCGCGCCCCCCTCCAAACATAAGAACGGATAAAGCCAGCATCCCGACAAAACTACCCAACAGTTTAAGGGCATCCATTCCTCTAGCCTTACTTATGACTTTACGCTCAATGGCGGAAATGGGGCCATGGTCAAAGGACACTTTTTTTAATGCTGGATAATCCTGTTCGTTTGGGGTTTTGCCTGTAAAATGGATTGTCATGAGTTATTCCTCCTTAATTTTTTCTACAAATACCCAGGGGCTTAGAAGCTGCTTAAGATATAACTTCATATTGCGGAGTCAAATCAAAGGGAAACCACTTTCCATTTTTATTTTTAATAAAATATTGGATTATTGCGATACGGCTTGATAATGGCGCAGCACCGCCCGAATACATCCCCGGTGAGTCGTCTATTTTGAATGAGATATGGTATTCAACACCAATAGAGCCGGTAACACTTGAAAGAAGAGGGTTGTTGTCTACGTTGTCTTCGATTTTTACAATATTGTTTACATGAGAACCAAGCTGTGGGGTTACAGTGATATGTGTTTTTTTAAGACTTTCTGGGTATAGATGAATAGCTTTGCCATGCCCTGCTGCCCGCGCTACGGCCTCGTCTGCTGCGGCTTTCTTCCTGCTGTCTATTAGCTCTTTGTCTTGTAGCAGCGCGGATTTATTATTTTCAAATATACCTCTAAGCTCTGATACATACTTTATTATGTCGTCGTCGGAATATTCTTTTGATAACGCTACCGGTGTAATACGTCTTATTTCAGTTTTTGAGCTTGTTGGGCTAATAAAATCCCCATCCTTGAGCGCAAGAACATACTCTTCCCAAAAATAGCTAAAGCAAAGAGCTGGGCGGTTAATCCCTCCAACTGCCTCAATTAAAATCACCATAATGACTATTAAACCAATAAAAGCTACAAAAAACCCTACGATAGCTGTAAACTCATTATTTCTGTTCATTTGAAACAAACCAACTAACAAACCTATTGCAAGAAATGTAATTCCTAAGCCAAAGAAGAACATTGTGTCTACAAGTTCATTTTTATTTCGTCCTTTCTTTTGGATTTCACTCTTGCTGTATTGTTCAACTTCTGACAGTGTTGGCTTGCGCCCTGTTACATTAATGGTGCTCATTTATAATCATCTCCTCGTATGGATTTTGCAGCAAGCTTATGGCGCAACAACAAAAGATATCAATATCTCCCCCGTATCACCATTAGTAAGGGTAATTATTTCGGGTATAAAGTAGGTATCAAAGATAAAAATCAACGCCTCCACATTATTACTAACCAACACAGGGTGATATACCACGCCTCCACTTTCGGCCACACAAACTGCTGGAATCGCCCAGCGGCCATCCCTAAATGATAGGGTTTCGTAGCCGCTTCCATACACAGTAATGGTTGTATTTCCATCTTCGCCTATGCCGATGCTGTAGCCTGTAAAGGTGAAGTTATTATTGAAGGCGGTGTAACTCAGGGGGAAGACTTCATGCAGGGGCACTGTATATCGCTCAGGTATTACGATAGGCAAAGCTACTAAGGATTCGG
>Ga0123355_10012909_pt1 | contig 12967 bp, 10 predicted proteins | sample TergutEmb28metaG_3_FD_89872 | JGI IMG/M metagenome (GOLD analysis project Ga0123355, IMG submission 89872) | Embiratermes neotenicus P1 segment gut microbial communities from Petit-Saut dam, French Guiana - Emb289 P1 | ecosystem: Host-associated > Arthropoda: Insects > Digestive system > Gut ... | reverse complement strand
TAAACGTTGCATTTTATATATTTATTCAACAAATACAGGTACTGAATATTTTAAACATGGTATATACTCTCCGTTTTTTTCTCTTCAAAATGCAGTTTGTTTCATAATTCTAACATATTTGGTGCCTGTTTTATTAACATTTTATATACAGGATGTGCTAAAATTTAAAAAATAATTCCGGCGCCAAAAGGTTAAAGGTGCAGGAATGTGGAAGTATGATATCTCCATAAGCTGTGCCAAAGTTTGCAGTAAATCAGAATGTTCCTATATTTGTTTAAGGTACAATACAGGGGTAATTCTTCTTCAACTGCAGAGGCTGCGTGAACTGGGATGGGGTCAATTGTGGCGTCTCATCGCTGAGAAGGATCTCATTACTATGCTTGCAACCAGCCTGGCTGATCAGGACATTTTCAATGCAGTTATCAAGCAACACCCATATCTGGTGCACAACCTGCCCTGCCAATGGAACGTCCAACTTGGTGACAACACTCGCAGCGAACTGTGTTACACTGAAGTTACTGATCTCAAGGTGATTCAGTGTTTGATAAAAGTGTTTGAGTCAGAAATTGAATATCCAGTCTTGTGTTGTACAAGGTCAGCTGTCATTGGTGTGATCCCTAGTTGCAGGTATTTTGTACACAGAGGCAGGGCAAAGCAATGACTTCAGAACGTAGATAGTAACAGACCACCACCATAATTTTGAGCAGGTTTCTTCTACTTGCCATCCCCTTGTGACTGGCAGTGGAAACATGTAAAAAAAATAAGTATATTGTCTTAATTTTCAGGTTATACATTGGAATTCTCCTAACAAACTAAAAGTGCAAAACAAACATGCAGAATTTTTCCGTAACTTGTACCTAACGTTCCTGGAATATGATGGTAATTTATTGAGAAGGGAATTATTTGGTTGTAATACTACAAAGATGTCACTGAAGGAGAGAGAACTAAGCAAGGTCAGTACAAGTTTTTTTTTTCCTGTGCCGAGATGTATAAACTATCAATACGTGTAGCATTGGTTAGAGTATGCTTGTTGTAATTGTGTTGAAATCAGTGTTGTGCTCTCAGTCATCGCCTTGTACTGCTTTTGAAAGAATTTTCTAGATAGGTTCAATATAGTATATGAATCACTATGTTTGTTGAAAAATTAAGTAATCATGTCAAATCACCTCGACATTATATAGATTATATTGCATGGGCAAAACATTTTACTCTTGGATCACAAAGTTAACCACTTCACAGTAAAGATGTGTAAAATTAACACACATCACACTATAAACACAGTCAGTGCAACTAAACTGGTGTATGTCATTTCAGAAAACTTCAGTGTGTTCGTATCTTATTAGCTGTGAAATTCTACTCTGTACAGTAAAACCAAATTGTACATTTTTTGGGGACCACCTGAAAATGGAGTAAAAACTGGAAAGTTTTGGACAGCACTGTACAAAAAGTGCATAAAGTCTGGGCAATGGAAAATGTGGGAATGTAAAAGCAGATTTACTGTACATAAAAGTGTGAATGGCGACATTTGTTATCCACATTAAAGCATACATGTGTAAGGTTGAGAGTATTCCACTGAGGTGGTGTCTCCCATTCACTGAAATTAACCACTCTTTAAAGTTTACTGGCTGAGTGTTATGTTGTAATGACACGTGTGGTTGGTCCATGCATAGCATTTCATGTTTTTCAATCCAGTTATCGTTATTCCCATGTTAAAATCTGGCCACCTGTACCATAGTAGTGGGAGATTCCTGGATTTTGAAGGTTACTTTGCTTACAGTAACTGATACATTTGTCAAATTGATGCACTGGTCCCATTTTTATATGCTAATTTATCAATTTGGTTTTTGGCTGTAATGTGTATTGTTATCCTCCCTCTGTCTGCATGAAGATCCTTGTGATAATTGTTACGTCTCGCACATATTTCACACTGGTGATCATTAGAATATGTATTTTAATTTTACCTTAAGATGCAGACTTTTTTTGGTGTGTCTTTGTTCAGCTGGTAAATCCATAGAAGGGTTCTTACAATCAGGATCAGCTTGCGAGCAGGATCAGGACGGACGTCCTGATCCTGCTCGCAAGCTGTCAGCAAAACCTGTATGACATATACCATTCCTGATCCTGCTCGCAAGCTGTCAGCAAAACCTGTATGACATATACCATTCCTGATCCTGCTTGCAAGCTGTCAGCAAACCTGTATGACATATACCATTGCTGTGTGTACAGTGAATAACTCCTGGTGATGGACAGGGGAACTGTCCGAAACATGTAGAGTTTTATTCCAAAAATAAATTTGAGAAAATAGTGCATCTAGTCGGTTTTATTATAAGAATATGTTACGATGCACGGTCATCTGAATGTCAAATTCCATAATGGGTGTTGAAATAACAGATTCACTACAGAGAAACTGAACTTTAACATGTATAATTGAAGTTACAAGCATGGTATGTATTTTTAGTTTGATGTCTTGCAGCTAAATGAAGAAGATCCATGCTATGAATTTCGCCGGGCTCATATCAACAGTTTTCGAACACATCTGTACTTCCTGGATTATATGTATGAGCCATCATCTGATGGATATGATGTTACTTTGGTTGCCCAGCTATCTATGGATAGATTACAGATGGTTGAGGCTCTTTGCAAGCATTGGGAAGGTAAGCTAGTAGAGCAGTAAGAGGATGAAGTGTACAAACCTCATGGACTTTACCTTTTAAGAGATTTTAATAGAATTATCAGTGTAAAGTCTGCACTTATGCATCACACTAGGCACACAAGTATAATCATTAAAAGAAATGTTAATGTAGATATGCTTTGCATGATGTGCAAGACATGAACACTTACAGACCTGGTTGATTCATACGGAGCATTTGTGGGTAAGTTTTGAAAGAAATTTGGTATGAACATGTCCTATCAGACAACACCTGTAGGGGCATATTTTATTTGCTACTGCCATTATTTACAACCTGCAGTGCACATGAATATATGAAGTGTGAGGGACCATTGGCACCAAACTTTCATGTGGTGTTAGAACTCGACATCAGGGTGGTTTTTTTTTTATTTGACAGTGTTTAACCCTTTAAAGACGAATGTCAGATCACTTTATTTAAAGGCCCAGTTCGTACCGCGCTGTAAACACTTTTCATCGCGGTTATAAAAACCAATCAGTTTATGCTGTACGTGGCACAAGTTGCTGTTTGTTCTCAGATAAATACAAAACACATAAATACAGCGTGGACAGAGCGTACAGTTGTTGAATGTTAAACCCGTTGGTGCATCACGTAACCAGTAGGCTTTAAAAGGTTAATTCATCTTGGTTGGCCATCTTAGTATAGATCTGTAGTTAATGATACAATTTTTAGGATAATGCCTGTTTATCTTCTGCTCATTTTACTATATATTGGATGTAGACAAGTATATGGTTCTAGCTGACATTAATATGAGTTGCCCAGAGGTTGGGGCCCAACAGAGAATATATTAATCTTATTTTTAGCTTGATGATGGGAACTGATCCTGTCTGTAAACATGTAGTGTTTTTATTTTTAATACAGGACAGTGGTTGAAGTCCAAATTTAATATGCAGTTGTTGGAATTCTATAGAATATCTTTGTTTTTTAGGACCAATAAGTCTTACTCTGTATATGTCGGATGCAGAAGCCCAGCAGTTCCTCAGCTATGCTTTAAGCTCTGAAATTCTGAGCAGCAGAAAGAATATTGGCTACCATGTAGTGTACAAAGAAGGTGTAAGTATTTATGCTGTGATTTCTTTAGGTACTGCATGTCTGTTAGCATAGAGATAGCATTACAGTAGAGGATTACAGTAGAACTCAACCTATTCAGATTAATTGGGATAGCAAGCCATCCATATATACAGAAAATCCAGATAATTGGATTTTTCTTTGAGAATCAGCTGCATTGGCAGTTTAAAGTGGAAAAAAAAAAAAAATGTATACTAGTGGCTATATTAGGTTACATACTTATTTATGTACAAATAAAGCATTACAGAATTCCTTATTTGTATTTGACAGTTGGGGGAAAAATTTAAGCCATAAAAAGATGAAGTACAATACAAAAAAAAATGTTTGCCCAAAGGGCCCAGCCCACCCGGATAACCAGCTTCCGGATAAGGGGAATACTACTGTATTTAAACCAGATGTGACCATGGTTTTTAATTTTATTTTTCAGAGTTTTTACCCTGTAAATTTTCTTCGAAATGTGGCGTTACAGCAAGTGAACACACCATATGTCTTCCTTACTGACATAGACTTCCTCCCGATGTATGGTCTGTATCCATACCTCAAGAAATCCATACAGGTTCTCAATCTGGATTCTTCAAAAAAGGTACTGTTATGGCAGATTTCAGGCTTCCATTGTGGTGTAGTTGAGGCCTTTGCTCTTGTGAGATGTTATGTGACGTGGGTTGGTAGTTGGTTACCACTGTTATGGGACTGAAGGAACCTACAGGTTGTCCCAGAACATCAGGACCAACTACCAGCCAATGCTGCCTCCCCCATTCCAGAAGAGCAAAGCCCTGGGGTGCTGTCATGTGCTGTCTTTGATACAGTTGTTGGTGTTTTTCCACACTATTTGCTAGGTATGACATATCACAGAACCACCAACTGTCAGAGAATGTGCATATTAAAATATACAAAACTTTGATTGAAAAACTTGATCTCTTACATAAAAATGAGGGTGTTTATGAACATCGTGCTTCAGGCAATGTGCTTGAAACCTCTCATAAGTTCTTCTTCTTTAATAAGTGTGTGTGTGTGTTTTGTTTGATGATTAGCACATTGTCATGTTGACTGCCTGAAAAGGTAACGAATCTTTCGTTGAACATGGTTGAATTTTCTGAGAGTTGGCCACTTTGAATTTCTAGAAGCATTTGAAAGAAAACAGGAAATATCCTTAGTGATAGTTGCAGTGCTAGCAGCACGGACTATGAAGATTGCTGTCATGGGACATGAAGCCATGCAGTCTGTTAGAAGTGTATTGACATTACAGAGGATCCTGTTGCCACCTTTATCAGACTGCATAGCATTGCATTTCAGTAGAGAGCAATCTTCTGAATGTGCCTTATTTCCAGAGTGCCGTGCTTAATATTTGCAGGCATTAGTGGTTCCTGCATTTGAGACGCAACGGTATCGCATAACTTTTCCGAAAAGTAAGGCGGAACTTCTCAGTATGTTGGACATGGGAACACTTTTTACATTTCGCTACCACGTTTGGACTAAGGGCCATGCTCCCACTAATTATGGTAAATGGAGGACAGCTACAACTCCATACAAGGTAAGTCAGTGTGTTTATTTCTGGAACGAAGAATTTACATTCGAAATATCCTATCAGGCACAGTTTCCTTAACTCTGTTTTATTTGTGTGAAATTACGTTATCATCATAGGTATTTGCCTGTATGCTGTGCATTAACATATGAACTCAGAGTCCAGCAACTTTGGACACCCCTGGTTTGTCATAGCAGTGATGCCATAACCTAATTCTGTGATCTTGGCATTTATGTTGGTAGTATTGCAGACTACACTAATTCTGCGGTTGTGGTTCATCCCTGAAGGTTTTATGACATTTTAGACATACCTGATCAGTCAGTAGCCATTATTGTTGAGACAGCAACTTGTAAAATCAGTGATGCGTCCGTTTCTAATATTCAAGCATTGTTGGCTTTATATTTTGTTAAAGTACTCTCTCTCTTGCCCTCACTTACACACAAACATGAACATGCTTGGGTACAATGGAAGTGGATTTGAACCACAGAGAGAGATTTGTTATGTGTTACTTCTTCTGTTAGGTTAGTGGGAACCAGATTTTGAATCACATGTAGGTAATTCTTATGTGCTAATAAATTATGGTATTAACTTGTATTTGTTACCAAGTAATTGCACATGAGATCCTACATTTATGTATTACTACCTTATGTTCAATTAGTTGATAATACAGGTTAACATGTCTTGCATGGATTATATATTATTAAATTCTGGTATGTTAATGTTCAGCATGACCAGATTTTGAACCATGTGGAATTGGTTCTTATGAATTGTCCTGTATGTGTAGATACACTGAATCTAGTTTCAAAAGGATTTATGCATGATTATGATATGTTAAATTTTTGTTTTGAGGGCAGTATGAACCTGATTTTTTAGAAAGCCTTTACAGAGATAATTTTTATGTGTTATCTTGTGTACATTTAGGTTCAATGGGAACCAGATTTTGAGCCATACATTGTTGTGCGGAAAGATATTCCTGAATATGACACTCGATTTGTGGGTTTCGGCTGGAATAAGGTGTCCCATATAATGGAACTTGAAGCTCAAGGATTTGAGTTTGTTGTTCTTCCAAATGGTTTCATTGTTCATATGCCACATGCTCCTAGCTTGGACATAGCAAAATTTAGGAGCTCATCACAGTACAGAAAGTAAGTTATGCATGGGTTCATGTCATTCTGTAACAGCATTCTCAGGCCATGTTGCAACATGAGTCATGGGCTGTTGCTGGGGGTATCATAAGAAATTTTACCACCCACAATGTGATTCACTAGCTGAATACTAAAATTATCAAAGTACAGTGGGTCACTGAAGGGCATAACCTCAAATTCACATTGAGGGGGAGAAGTGTATAGCTTATGTACACGTGTCTTGCAGTTGAAACACCACATAGCTCCCGAAGCAATGTGACATAAAGATACACTACTATTATAGTAGTGTAACAAGTATATTTTTTTATATCTGTGGCAAGAGACAGGAGGGGAAAAGATATTGAGATGGTAGGTTTTGCTATGCTTGGGTGTTTTCAAGGTTTCACCAGATGACTCACTCCAGACAGTCTCTTGCATTCGGTTCATTTGTGCGAGTCTGTCTCCTGTTTGCCTTCATATTGAAAATTTATGTAAATGATACCAGTCCCATCCCATTGATGAAGTGTGCTTGCAAGTAAGTGTTCTACTCATGACAATTTTTAATAATAGGAGTGCTTCATTTACAGTTATTTAACCGTCTGTCATGAAAATTTGTGTATTCGTATTCAGGTACGTAGTATAAGAGCTGATTAATAAAAGTGGTTCATTTATGTGCATTTATTTTTATTTAATCAAAATTTCAGTATTACAGTGAAAGTTGTTTCACACGTAGACATTACTTTGAAAGTGTGTGTGCGTGCGTGTGTGTGTGTGTGTGAGAGAGAGAGAGAGAGAGAGCGAGAGAGAGAAAGATTAATAACTGCTTGATGTCACACTGCAGCTGGAGGCAGTAATATGGATTCACACTCTGCAACCATTTTTCTGCAATGGATACTGTACAAGAATACCTGCATTAACCTTTTGGCACCGGAATTATTTTTTCAATTTTAGCACACTCTGTATATAAAATGTGAATAATTCAGGAACCAAAATACATTAGATTTATGAAACAAACTGCATTTTGAAGAGGAAAAAAGGAGAGTATATACCATGTTTAAAATATTCAGTACCTATATTTGTTGAATAAATATATAAAATACAACGTTTAGAGGTTAGCGGTGCGGTGCGACCACTATAGTCGTCGTTAGGCGTCGAAGGGTTAAAGTAACATTAACTAGATACACTGTGATAAGCTAGTCATTCAAGGAAGTTTGTATTAATACTTTTAGACGTAACATGTTATTTCATTTATTAAGGTGCCTGAAGATACTGAAGAATGAGTTTGTGAAGGATCTCAGCAAACGCTACAGTAAAGTTTTTGACATGGAAATGTGATAGGAGTGCAGTGCTGTGAAACTTAAATCATTCTTCACTGAGATGGAAGAAGTACTAGTTGCTGCTGAACACTATTGTAACAATAAGAGTATTGTGTTGATGGTAAGTGCTTGTACCTTCATATTTATTAATTTATTTGTCCTGTTTTAGTTATATTTTTTAACATGATTTACATAAATATTTCACTATTTTACAAGTGTATTTTTGTCTCCTACCATGGGCGTTTGTCCTACAGCTGTGTTAAATCGGTAACATACCTTATTTTAATGCTTTGTAACTTTACATTTTTTGATGTTTTTAATTATTTACCATTATTCAGCAATAAACTGCAGATTATTTTTGAAGTTATGTGAAAGTTTAATAAAGTTCCTTTTAGGTCATCCTACATCAACTGTCCAGCTGCCCTTAAAAAGATGGGATTTCTCAGTAACTTAAATTGTTTGAACTTATTGTGAGAATTTCACACTTGAACTCCAATGAATCTAAAGAGATTTCTGAATACTAGCTTTATTTGTGTGACATATTATGTAGTCAATATGTGTAATATTTCAGGGATGTGGTCCTCCTTCGTTGGTCACAGATTTTCTTACGGTGAATACTGCAATTAATTTCACCACATTCTTGCTTATGCTATGAGACGGAATATTTGCAACTTTCTATGCTGAGTTTTACAGTCACCTACAGTGATTTAGACACACAAATAAGCAAAAGTCTTGAACCTCACAGAAAGTATTTTGTGGTGTGAACACTGGAGTGCGACTTAAATGTTTCCCCATTTAATGTAATGAAAAGATCAGAAGGTAAGTAGTATGATTGCCATGACCAAGATTTCATTACCCTTTACTGTTAGAATCTTTAGTGAATGTTGCTAGCCTGACACCCATATTAATAGACAGAGTCTTTTATGTTAACTCTGATTGGATATTGATTAATTTATAACACAATGTGGGCAATTTCTGTTGGTTCCTCATTACATCCTGACAGAGTGTGTGATTCCTATATTTCCTCCCCCAGATTCTTTAAGGTTTCAGATGTCAAATTATTATGCAGACACCAAAGTCAGGGTCTACTGTCTTCCTTTAAGGTCCAATCCCACAGTTTCAGTAATAAGATTATTTCCATAATTCAGGTTAGTTATGCAAATTGCATATAGTGTATAATAAAGGGTTGGAATGGGAATTTACTTAATTATCAGTATAGAACAAGCTACCATACCCTTTGCTAGTAAGGTACACCCATGCCCTGCTAATGATTTGAGATCATTTGCTAATGGTGATATCGACTTACAAAAGTAGCGAGACTTAACATAAATGGTGGTTTCTTCCAGGAACCTCCAGTGTCCTTATAATTAATGATGTGGTCACAATTACCAGTGACTATAACCACTGTGGTATATTTCTTGCCCATGTGATCCTTTTGACATTTATGATTCATTAAGTTTGTATGCCCAATAGATGAAGTTGCGTAACAATTCCGTAAGTTGAGTTTTAGATTATTTGAGGTTACTTTGTGCCACTATGTTTAAAACTCATTTTTGAGGATATGAGTTTATGCATTACAAAGTGGTGTTACATATGTAGTACTGTAGTCAAGTAAGGGCTTTATAAATCAAAATATTATACCAAGAAATATGCAGAATACTTGGAGGAAATGTACTGTGAGAAGCTGTCAGCAGTATCACAAGAAACATTAATGCAGAGTTGAAAGGAAAACTTTCCACATTCCAGGCAAAACTCTCATCTTCATCTACAGAACTCTGTTAATGCAGTATACTTGTGTTTCGGTTTTCCATTTAACATATATCAAAACTACGTTATCAAAGTCTGTGTGCAAACTACGGCAAAAGCGTAAGGCAGTTTCACTATCTACAAGGCGGTAACTGCGTTTACACATTTGTAATAGCATGCAAGTAGCTGATTTGCCATGAACATAAAGAATGAATAACGTCCAGTTAACAAAATGAACTGCATGGAGCAGAGTCTGTCTCTGCAAGCCAATAGCTACTCTACTGGCCCAAGAATTCCCCACTTCATGTGGCCTAACATTTAAAAAGTCTGGGTGTCGTACCACATTTAAAGTTATCTTCATACCTACCTTCCGCCAGACAAAACTCTAAAATGCAGTGTTTGCCGTCACCAACGTTTCGGAGGTAGATATATACTGAGGATTAGGGGAAACATGTTCCTTGTGGAAGTATACATTGAAGATGGAAGAAGAAAATTATATCAAATCGTGTTGTCAGACTGCTTTGCGTCACACTCCAGAGCACAGCCATCTTCATTGAATTGGGTATCTTGTTTCGTAAGTGTTGGTGGCCCTGCTACATATAATGACTTCAAGATGGCAGCTATCGTATGAATGGGTATGATTCACCTGATACAATTTTGATAATTTTTTTGAGTCGTCGCCTTTTGTGCTGTTAACGTAAGGCAACGCTTGCCTTGTATTATATGAAATATGTGCGGGTTGTCATGTTCAAGTGTAATTTCGAAATGGAGATTATGGATAAGACCTGTTGTGATGACAGTTTATGCTCTAGTCATTGTAGTTCTTTTACCTATACTAGTAGTGAATGCAGTAAACAATGGCTTTACGAAACGTGATCAAGACTCTTTGATTGGAGGAGTTTTTGTGATGATGGCTTTGCCGATATCATTTTGGGAAATAACACAGCATATGGTTCACTACACAAAACCTTCGCTCCAGAAGCACATTATTAGGTAAGCTGCACGTCAAATTAGAGCTAGCCCAGGATATGGTCGGGCTTAGTTTAGAATATTGGCCTGATTTCTTTATCAGTTTAGGTTTAACATTTTTAAAACCTCTCTTGACCAACACATCCACGTACTCTATGTTATAGCGGTATATTTACATGTAAATGGTAATGTTATATTTACGTTACTCGACTTTTTCTGTAGTTATCTTTAACATTTTTACGCCATGTCCCAGAATAGTGGTTTGAGTTTTTACCGTTTTTGCACAGAAGACGGTACCGTCAAACAGGCATCAACACCAGCAAAGTACAAATGAACATGTATTGGTCATACAAGTACCTTATTGAATGGCGTTCCGAACGGGGACGAAGTGTAAGTGCTAGAATGGAATAGAAAAATAATTTATTTACATTCCATATTTCTTGTTTTGGGCAAGTCAAAGGATGCGTGTGTGTATATATATGATAGTGCGAAATAACTGTTTGACAGAATTATAAATGTAAATGCATGGTTGTACAGTCTGTTTATGGACACAGTATGACGTGATACAATACAACTGTGAAATTTATTTTGTGAGCAGAATGCTAGTATCAGTGTTGCAGCATGGTTAAAAAACGTATCTATGACCTGTATTACAAGTAGATTGTTGTTATTTAAGTCAGCGTGTGTGCCATCTTGAGCCTTGTTGCACATTCTGGCACACTTTCTAAATATTTCCTTTGTTGATGAATTAGATATGGTCCACATCAGCCAGATCTTTAGATCTCATCTTCCTATGTATTTATGTCATGGGTGAGGAGGGAGGTCACTTAACAAGGTCTGCTGTCCCAGAGAAAGTGTAAATACATGATGCATTGGTACTTTGCGTTTTGTATATTTCTACCCATATAAAGGGCAGTCCTAATGAACTGAGCTAATGACTTCTGTTGCAAACATGAAAGTCTTGAACAAAGTGGTTGAGGAGTGTGTCTGGGATATGCCACCATGTCACTGGTTAATTGGTTCCTGACATTTGAAAGGAACATTTTCAGGCATCTGAAGGTCTGAGAAGAAAGCCTGCAAACTTCTGTGACACCACCATTTTGACCATTTTTTTAAGATGATTTTGGTTGATAATATGAAAATTTGATGCAGTTCTGTTGAATATTGTTATACTATCTATCTGCAGAATTTAATATGTATGACGTTTAAATATTTGGTTTTGCTCCGCTCCTGGGAGGTTGAATGTCATTCTGATATATTTTCATATTCAGTAATATTAAGATTTCCTGATTTCATCCAATTTTCTTATACTGGGATTATTAACCAGTTTTAAAAATAGATGGCTACTCTATATAATGACAATCAGATGAAGTTTAAATACTAAAATGTGTAGTAGATTTATCCTAGACAGTGGATGTCTTTCTTCTGTTGAACTGATCCGGTTCTTGTTACTTTTAAGGAACTTAAAATGACATTTGTGGGAATGAAAATGTACTTCATTTTGTTCCTGTGAATACTACCACATGAGCTAGTGGACTGATAACCAGCCAGCTGTTTGATTGGTGTTTTTCAGATTGTGTGATCATTTTAAGTAGTGTATGGTGGTATTCTGCAGACAGTTCAAATATCTCAGTTAACCAGTTTATTACGGTGTAACTTTGTTAGAGTTTTGGCTTTGTGATACATATCATGGCTGTAAAAGAAAATAAACCTGTTCGTAATGCTTTCCAACTAAGGTTTTCCTCCCTTTTATGGGTTGAACACAGATCCTGAGAATCTGTAAGATTGACATGACTTGTTGCATGCACTATACATATGGCAGATTTTGTGAAGTTAATACTGTGTTTCATTTCAGAATATTGTGGATGGTTCCCATTTATGCTGTAAATGCTGTAAGTACTGTTTGAGATTTGAGGTTTCTTACAATGGTGGCCTTAAAGAATAGGGTCTTCTGGATTGTGACACCCTGTTATTAGGCAGATAGGCACCAGTGTTTAAGATGTTGGTGCTGCCTCACTTTTGTATTGGCACACTGGAGGCTGCAGGATTTTCCAGAACATTCGTACCTATCTCTTGAATGACACGGTGTCACATCTGAGCAGACTATGCAGTCTTTATTATTTTTACAGTTACTGGTCATATATGTTAAAGACTTTGGTTGTGCCTTTTTGCCCACCGAATCCAATAGTATTATTGTCATTTCTCAGTATTTCATATCCAATTAAAGAACCTGTAAGAAGTAATTATGAGTGGCATAGCCATGCATACTTATAAGGAGAGAGCACTATTATAATTATTGTCTGTTTATAGCAGGGGTCATCAAACTAGCCCTCAGCAACCCCCAAGGGGTCTCTGAGGCATTCCCAGGGGTCTATGACAGATAGGGTGTCCAAAGGGGGTCAGTGGGGGAATGAGAGTTCATTGAACCTCGGGGATAATGTAAACTAGTGTAAACAGTTTCTTCAGTGAGTGAGGTCATTGTTTACGTTACCAAGCACATCCTTCACATTGATGACCTTAAGTTGAGGTGTCATG
>Ga0123355_10012908_pt1 | contig 12968 bp, 13 predicted proteins | sample TergutEmb28metaG_3_FD_89872 | JGI IMG/M metagenome (GOLD analysis project Ga0123355, IMG submission 89872) | Embiratermes neotenicus P1 segment gut microbial communities from Petit-Saut dam, French Guiana - Emb289 P1 | ecosystem: Host-associated > Arthropoda: Insects > Digestive system > Gut ... | reverse complement strand
CTTGACGAGCCTGTTATCAGGACTGTTTTTTTCATGTACATGCGACCTCCCATAAAATAACGTGAATATTGAAAAAGCTGTCTGTCGTATACTAAACCAACCATTTTTGTAAACAAACCTCCAAAAGAAAGGAGAAAAACATGAAAATTTTCACTCTAAACGGCGCAAAGGCCGCGCTTAACGTGTTTGCCGGCGTTTGTATATTCACCTTGATTTATTTCGGCTTTCTACATAATAGCGGCGCAGTCGTCGTAAGCGGCGAGCCGGTTCGTACGTCGTATATTGCGCTGATCATCAACGGTTTTGGTAATGGTGCTTGCGGCACGAGGGAGTTCATGTACCTCGATATCCCGTTTACGGCAGGCGTTATGCCGAGTTCTCCATATACTGATGATGAGGTGCGCAGGCTCGTCGCAAACGGCAAAGAAATCATGATTTACATGCCGATGGAAGCCAGAAACATGCGCGGCGTGCGTTTTCCAGACATCCACATCATGGATGCGTACACGAAAGCCGATGCTCGCGCCGCAATCCTAAAAGCCCACGAACAAATCCGTGACGCACGCGGCATTACCAACCACCTAGGCTCACGCGTTATGGAAAACGAGGAGCTTGTCGAAACAATCCTAAGCACCGCCACGCAGAGCAAACTCTATTTCGTCGAATCGCCGGGGCTGAATCGTTCTAAGGCTAGCGAAGTTGCCGAAGGGCTCGGGGTCAACATTTATTCCTCGAACATCTTACTCGACGGCTCAGGCGATATTAGGCGCATTGAGCGCGCCATACGGAGCGCCGCTCGTGAGGCTGATGAAAACGGATTCGCCATAGCCGTAGCTAACCTCGGCGAGGGCGGTGGAAAAGCGAGCGCCCAAGCCATTATAAACATGCGCGAGGAGCTGTCTCAAATGGGTATCGTTTTTGTTAATATGAGCGAGTTAATTGCTCGGTTAGATTAGATAGTGCGAACATGAGTTTTGTAGGTGGATTTTCAAGTCTGTTTTTTCGCCAATCGAGTATATGAAATTCGTAGCGTGCCCGCTGGGTGACACCCTAAAGGCACGTAAGAATTTTATATGCGAAGAATGGTGGAAAATCAGCCGAAAAGGCACCTGCAATAACTCGTGTCCGCGCTACCTAGTCCGCTCAACTCAATGAATAGGAGAATTGCCATGTCAAGAGAAAGCAAGTTCTTTTACAAGAAAATTTTCGGTCTATCGGTCATGTCCATGGGCATCGGTATGCTCTTGGTAATATTAGTGCCGCCCTGGATGTACGTTTTTGCAGCTATTATGGTGGTATTTGGGTTTTATTTGTTGTTCATGTGTTAGGGAGAGGCAGGTTTGTGTCGCGAAATTGTAGGGCGAGGGCTTCCCGCCCGGGTGGTTTCGCCGTCTACAAGTTCGTGTAAGAGTGTCACCATGCTTGTATAGACTCGCCACCTTTAGGGGCGCGTCCCGAAAGTGTCGTAATGTGCAGGCTTCTCATCAACTTGTAGCTAAATACACATTCGTAGGGGCGGCGCCTCCGCCAGCTGACAACCGATGGTCAGCGGTCAACGACTGTCAGTCAAACAGCAGCCAGTACACGAACTTCCCACCAGCTTTACTAAAGCAACAAGCATCGAGTCCACTTATTTCGCAGCATTTGCAGACGGAAAAACTATACTACGCAAACTATATACAGCTGCCTAATTTTAGTACCCATACTAAAGCTATAATACTATCCACCTCTGTAAAAACATGGAAAAACACCATGCTTTTACAGAGGTGTGCGCGGGGCGCACATAAGGACATAGGGAATCTGATACATGAACAAGTTCTTGTTTCAGATTCCCTATGTCCTTATGATAGTATTAGAATCATATCATACCAAACAGCCCCGCCATGACATGACTGCGAAACGCCCAATTTCTCATACCCATATCCTGCATAATAATCAATCCTATGCTCCTTGCATGTAAGTATCAATCCCTTTTTCTTGCGCGTTTTCGTAAGCTCGATAAACTCATACATCAACCTCTGCGCAACGCCCGTCCCTCTATGCTCAGGCACAACCGCGAAGCCAAAAATTGCCTGATAATCGCCGTTCGCATCGTGATGCGAAGTGTCGCTAAACATTTCATCCACAATAACCTGCTCATTCGTCATGCAACCTTGCACAAAGCCGATTATCTCGCCCTCAACCTCCGCCACTAAAAAGCAATCCATAAACGCCGCAAGCCGCCTTTCAAAAGACTCTCTCGGCGCGGCCTCAAGCGGCGGAAAACATACTTTTTCCACCTCTGTAATCGCGTCCAAATCGTTCATCGTCGCTTGTCTGATCACCATTTCGCTACCTCCCTATATCTTTTCTCGAATATTTGTTCGTAAAGTCAATCTTCTCCACATATTCATACGCCTTAATGGCTGCCTCCGGCACGTTTTCCGCCAGAGCCGTAACGCCAAGCACCCTGCCGCCGTTTGTCAGGAGCCGCTCGCCGTCCTGCTTCACGCCTGCGAAAAATATAATCGTATCATCCGAATCTGCCACATTTGAGATGCCGCTTATTTCATAGCCTCGCGCAAACTCGCCCGGATAACCGCCGCTTGCCAAAACAACGCAAACCGCTGCAGCTTCGTTTGTTATTTTCACTTCCGTATCAGCCAATGCACCGTCGCAGCACGCCAAACAAATCTCGACCAAGTCGCTCTCCAACATCGGAAGCACCACCTGCGTTTCAGGATCGCCGAAACGCGCGTTGTACTCGATTACTTTTGGTCCATCAGTCGTCAGCATCAGTCCGAAAAATATGACGCCTTTGAACGCTCGTCCTTCCTTGACCAACGCCGCAGCAGTCGGTTTAAATATCGTTTCCATACAAATTTGGGCTATTTTGGCGTCATAATCCGGATTTGGCGCGACCGTTCCCATGCCCCCGGTGTTCGCCCCTTTGCCGCCGTCGAAAATTTGCTTATGGTCTTTCGCGCTAATCATTGGAGCTACCGTTTCACCGTCAACGAACGCCAAAACAGATACCTCGACCCCGCTCAAATACTCCTCCACAACAACCCTATTCCCCGATTCGCCAAATTTCGACATTTCCATCATGTCGTCCAGTGCGGCCTTAGCCTCATCCAAGCCCTCGCAAATATACACGCCCTTGCCGGCCGCCAAGCCGTCCGCCTTAATGACAATCGGTAATTTCTGCCCTTTTATGTATTCAAACGCCGTCGTTTTATCGCCAAACGTCTCGTAGCTCGCTGTTGGAATACCGTTTCGCTTCATGAAGTTCTTGGAAAATTCCTTGCTATATTCAATAATCGCCGCGGCTTTATTCGGGCCGAAAATTTTCAGCCCACGCTCCTCGAATATATCGACAATGCCAAGCCACAGAGCGTCTTCAGGACCAACAATGGTCAAGTCCACTTGCTCTTTTTCTGCAAAATCAGCGAGTGCGTGAACATCTGTCTGCGCTATATTCACAAGCTCAGCTACGCCTTTCATACCCACATTTCCGGGTGCCGCGTATATTTTTTCGACATGATTCGACTGCGCCACTTTCCATACAATCGCGCTTTCTCTGCCGCCGCCGCCAATTACCAAGACTTTCATGCACTTCGCCCCCTACTCTATAACCGCTCTGCCGCCCACAACGCCGACTTTGCCCTTAGCAATCAGCCCAATTACCTGCGAAAGTAGTACCCATTCAGCCTCTTCCATGACCCGCTTTTGCAAGCTCTCCGGCGTATCATTTTCTCGAACAACCATGGCTTTCTGCGCGATAATCGGCCCCGTGTCGCAGCCTTCATCCACAAAATGAACCGTCGCACCCGTGACCTTCACACCTGCCGCAATAGCCGCTTCATGCACCCTAAGCCCATAAAAACCACGCCCGCAAAATGACGGAATCAGCGACGGATGGATGTTGATAATCCGATTCCGATACGCCTCGATAAACTCCGGCTCCAAAACCTTCAAAAAACCCGCAAGCACAACAAGCTCCGCTTTTGATTCCCTAACCGATTCAAGGAGCGTTTTCTCGCTATTCTTGCCGATATATTCATGCACGATTCCATGATTTTTAGCGCGTTCAAGCGCGTATGCATCCGCTTTTGACGAGATTACTTTCACAACTTGCGCGTTTATTTCACCGCGCTCGGACGCGTCAATTATCGCCTGCAAATTCGTCCCGGAGCCCGAAACTAACACCGCGACCTTTAGCATATCTCGATTTCCTCGCCTTCATACTTCGCCATTTCGCCGATAATATACGCTTGTTCACCTGCGGACTCTAATGCAGAAACAACTTCGCCTTCACGACCTTTGGTGGCAATAACCACCATACCGATGCCCATATTAAATATGCCAAACATCTCATCACGCGGTATTTCCGCCTTTTTCATCATCAGCTCGAATATCGGCAGAACCGGCCACGAGCCGTCCTTGATTATCGCACACATATTTTCATACGCACGCGGAATGTTCTCATAAAATCCTCCGCCGGTAATATTGGCAATCGCCTTAACATGTCCCGTTTTAATCGCCGCCTGAGCCGCCTTAACATAAATCTTCGTCGGCGTCAAAAGCGTCTCGCCCAGCGTCGTGTTTAGCTCATCATAATACTCGTTCAAAACCTCCACGCCGCTGTCTATATCAAAAACTTTGCGCACAAGCGAAAAACCATTCGAGTGAACGCCGCTTGAGGCAATCCCAATAATAACATCACCTTCCGCGACATTTTTGCCATCAATTATGTCCTTTTTATCCACAACACCGGTGCAAAATCCGGCGATATCATACTCGCCGACTTTGTAAATGCTCGGCATTTCCGCCGTTTCACCGCCGACCAGCGCGCAGCCTGCCTGCAAACAGCCCTCCGCCACACCTTTCACAACCTGCACGACCACCTGCGGCTCATTCCTGCCGCACGCATAGTAATCAAGGAACGTCAGCGGCTTTGCACCCGAGCAAATGATATCGTTCACGCACATCGCCACGCAATCAATTCCTATCGTATCATGTTTATCCATCAAAAAAGCCAGCTTCACCTTTGTCCCGACGCCGTCGGTCCCAAATGCCAAAACAGGCTCGTCCATATCCTTAAAATCAGCAAGCGAATATAGCCCCGAAAAGCCGCCTAAATGACCCAAAACATTCTTGTCCAATGTAGCTTTCACGTACTGCTCAATGCCTTTGTTTGACGCGTAGCCTGCATGAACATCCACGCCAGCTTCCGTGTAGCGCTTATTCTTATCCATTTTATCCTCCTAAATTCGCCAGCCGCTGATTAGCCATCCCGCTGACGCCTGCCTGCGGAAAATCCTCAACGACGCGCCTAAAGTTTTCAATCGCCAAATTCATATCGCCCTCTTCTTCGGCTATGCGCCCGAGGTAGAAAAATATTCCGCCCAAATGCGGTGCATCTTGCGCCGCGAATTGATAGCTTATGTTTAGCAAGTTTCTCGCCGCCACAAAATCGCCGTCATTAAATAGCCCCCAGCCGTCGTTATACGCCTCGCTGGATGCCGCTCTGAAAGCAATCTCCATACCCTCTTCAAAGCTCCTGAAAGTAATATCGTCCATGCCAATCGGGTCTATCAGCGAGAAAATCTGAGCCGCTTCCAAATGATTGCCTGCGCGAATCTCGCTCCAAGCAAGCTCCACGCGCTGTTCTTGGTCAGCCATGCCCATAACGCTCTGAATGCGCGCGTAATTATCAAGCGCATCCGACAGCTCAAGCTCAAGCTGTGCAATCCTTTGCCCGCTATCATAAATCGTACGCGATAAACTATCTTCAGCGCTCGTAAGCGCTGCTGTCAGCGTATTAATCTCCGCATTCGCATCAGCCACGCGGCCGGGAATATAGGTCAAAAACAAAAGCGCAATCGTACAAACCACGCCGACCACAAAGCTCAAAGCCTCAACCATAAAGAAATTATTAGAAATCAGCTTCTTGCGTTTCAGCTCATCAAAAAAACCGTTAAAGACCGTTCCCGAAACTAATAAGTCCGGCTCCCTGACTTCTTTCAAGCTCAATTTCTTCTTCTCAGGAAAAATCACATTATAGTAATTAAGCGTCGTCGGATTATTTATGTCAAGTTCTAACACTTTCTCAACCAAGACCGACGCCATCTGCTTCTCGCCTTTAATAAGATGGCAAAACGCGAGCAAATTCATAGCGTCAATAAAACTCGGGCTAAGCTCCAGCGCTTTTTTGAGCTGAATAATCGCCAAGTCATCGCTCTTTTGATAAATATAACCAAGTGCCTTGTTATACATGTTTATCGCATCGTTGTAATCATCGAGCAGCCCGGGCGTCATTTGCATTTCCTCAATATAACGAACGGCAGGGTTGCCCTCCCTCAAAAGTGACGCGCTCATAATCCATTGTTTCAGGGCATCCGCCGCTTTGCCAACCTCAAAATAGACCAGTCCTAAAAGGTTTCTGGCATAAAAATTATTCTTATTAAATTGTATGCTTTTTGTCAGCGATTCAATACTGCCGGACAGGTCGCGAATCTTTGCAAGCTCAAGCCCTTTGTTATACAAAACATCACTAATCTTGAGCGTTTTTTCAAAAATAAGTATATCGACGCCGCAATCCGGGCAGACATAACCTGTCAAAAAGCTAAATCCGCAATTTGGACACTTCAATTAAATCTTCCCCTTACGTCTTCTGCCGGAAGCTTGGTCTGTTATATATTGTAAAAGATCCATCATATCCTTTATTTCGTCGCTCTGCATGGAACTCTCGACCTCATCAATAGCAAGAATCGGCTTGTATTTGCTTACTTCTTCATCAAAGTTAATCATAAACTATCACATTCCTTAACAATAGAGATTTTTCGACATATGATTCCATTTATATTATACATCATACTACATATAAATTACAATAGTCTTGTTACATCAACATTTTATGAAATTTTTATTAAAATGCCCTTCCAAATATCTGCGTAATGATTTATAATATTAAAAGTTTAGCATTTCGGGAGGGGTAGTTCAAATGATTTTATCAGGGCTTGAAATTAAGAATAGAATCGGCAAAGACATAATAATTACGCCATATGATGAGAAAAATATTAATCCGAACAGCTATAATCTTCATCTGCACAACGAATTTTTGGTCTATGATGAAGAGCTATTAGACATGAAAAAGCCGAATAAGACTAAAACAATAACCATACCTGAGGACGGGCTTATTCTTGAGCCCGGCAAGCTCTATCTTGGCAGAACCGTCGAGTTTACGCAGACTAAAAACTGTGTGCCGATGCTTGAGGGGCGCTCGTCGATTGGCCGATTGGGTCTATACATACATGTTACCGCGGGCTTTGGTGATGTTGGCTTTTCGGGCTATTGGACGCTTGAGTTCCATTGCGTTCAGCCGATAAAAATCTATCCGGGCATAAGCGTTTGCCAAATTTATTACCATACGCTTGAAGGCGAGCATGTCGAATATTCATCAGGTAAATATCAAAATAATTCGGGGATTCAAGCAAGTTTGTTGTATCGGGATTTTGAGAAATAGATAAAAAGTGAGGCGACCTACCACGGGGTCGCCTTTTATATTGCTCTTACAAAAACAATAATATCCCAAGAAAGTGACAAATCGCACCGAGATTTACAAATATATGCCAAACCATATGGAAAAATCGCTTTTCTTTCTTTACATAGAAATAAGTGCCAGCCGAATAAAATACCCCGCCCGCGAAAATTAGCGCGATTAACTCTATGCTTGCATTTCGGAAAAACATAGGTGCTACAAACACAATAGACCAACCCATGACAAGATAAATGGTCAGCGAAACTTTAGGGATTTTGCGCCTTGCAATGGATTTATACAATATTCCAAATAATACCATCATCCATTGAATAATCGCGATGACAACCCCTTGCCAGCCGCCTATTACCAGCAGTAGAACAGGCGTATAAGTTCCCGCAATAGCGACATAAATGAAGATGTGATCCAGTATTTGCATGACTTTTTTATGATTTGTATCGGTAGACATGCTATGATACAACGCGGATGAAAGAAACATCAAGAAGATCGAACACATGAAAACCGTAACACCAAACGCACCCAAAGACCCAAGCGATAGATACGCGCGGATGGCCGTGGGTGAGATGCCTATCAAGGTGACAAGAGCCATGACGCCGTGGCTGGTTGAGTTGCCGATTTCTTCGCCTAATGTGTAGTTGCGGATTTTATCTAGCATGTCGGCCTCCTTGTCGTGAGCTTGATAGATGTTCTTTTGAGGGATGGTTTATAGTTCCAGCTCAACTTTTGATTATCTAACATAGCTATATAACGCCTCACATAAGTGTTCAATTTGCGCTATATCGCAAACTTTGTCTTTGCTCGAGTGAATGTTTGGTATGTATAGTGCCTTAAACAACGAACGCCTTTGAAACAGCAATGACACACCTTTTGGAAAAGAAGAATGGTCGCTATTTCCGCCAAGTCCCAGCCCGCTCTTAATTTTTTTCGCATCAAGTCCTTCGTTTTGAAAATGTTCAGTAATTTTATGCCATCCGTCATGTTCTTTTTTCATCATCACACTCAAAACCTCACCAACGCCTATGCAATCAAAGTTAATAACCACTCCATTAACCTTGTCCGGATGATTTGTTTCGCGCCACTTAGCAAATGCTTTAGACCCTAATAATCCCGGAAAAACTTCCTCATGGTCAAACAAAATGAAGGCCGAACGATTCTTTAACTCCGGGTTTTCGGCAATCAGCTGCGCCATTTTATATACACCAATAACGCCGCTTGTGTTATCGTTGTGATTATGTGGATTTTTGACGACAAATAACGCTATCAACAAAACATTTACGACAATGTCAATTAGCTGCCTAAGATTAATCGGCATAAACTCAGGCCACCAAGCGACGCTTTCCAGCTCATAAGCAAATCCGCTTGTCAGAGACAATACAAAGAATAATGGGATTAGAAAAAGCAACCCGCCAATTAACATGCCAAATATTTTATTGAACGCTAAAAGTATACCATTCCTTGCAGGCGTATCATAATGAGCCGTGAACAAAATATCCGCATCAGGCTTGCCGATAACAAGATTGCGGCTTGTAAATCCAAGCGGATTTCTGTCCGCCTTGATAATAACTTCATATCCAAGGTTTTCAAACTCGGTTTTGCAATATTCAAGAAACTTACCCTTTTCGTGCTTAAACATACGCGTTGGATGCTTTTCAAAAAGTGTTTCTGCAAAGCTCGCCAGTTTTGTGTTCATTAATCTTGCCCTCCGAAACTTATGTAAATAATGTTTAAATCAGTTATGAGCTAAGTTTATCATAAACCAGCAAAATTGAACACATTTTCTTTCATAAACAATTTGGGAAAGGTGCCATCAATTCCTTTGCCACGCAGGGCTATAGCTCAACACCTACCACCCATACCGAAACCCACCATCACTAGCAATAACCTGCCCTGTTATCCATTTAGCATAATCACTATGTAAAAACAACGCCAAGTCCGCGGTATCTTCAGGCGTTCCCCAGCGACCGGAAGGATGCTTTTTCGCAACTGCTTCATAGTCATCGCCAAAACAATAGCCCGTATCGTTCGCGCCAGGATTAATGCAGTTTACACGTATGTTTTTATCTGCAAGCGCGTATGAAGCTTGGCGACACAAGCACATAACGGCCTCTTTCGAGACACAATATGCAATTTCACTTATCATCGGACTTAGGTATTGCCCACTTGTAAATAAAGTGATTGCGTTGTCTTTTGTCGTATCCGCTTGAGCCATGAACGATTGTATCATCATCATTGACGCGCGGATATTTACATGCAAAATTGGGTCAATATGCTCCGCCGTCCAGTTGCCTATTGCAACGCTGTCGCCATTTGTATGGTTCAAAATCAAACCGTCGAGAATGCCTATTTTTTCTACGGCTTCTTCGATAACTTTCTCCGCATTGCCGGCTGTTTCTAGATTTGATGATGTAAGTGCCTCCACTTTCAGCCCTGAGTCGCTTAACTGCGTCGCAACTGTCTCCGTTCCGTTCGCCACAGCCCCCAAATGGCTAGTTGTCATATCGTAATCCGAAAAACCATGAACCGTAACGCTTGCACCTGCTTCAGCCAGCCGTTTGGCAAGTGTTGCGCCGATGCCCATAGGCCTGCTCACTCCGGTTATCAATATCTTTTTGCCGTCCAATCGTATTGAAGAATTGTTCATTTCTATGCCTCATTTCCACAATATATCAAAATTGCATCACGCATGAAAGCCGCGCAACCATCTGCGATTTTGTCATAATATGCGCTAAATCTTTCATCGTCAACGTACATTTGTGCAAGCCCCATATGCATCTCTTTCGTGTAAGTATCCCAAAAGCAGCAGAGCCATTTTTTGTGTAGCTCGCATACTTTTTGAGCCAACTCGCTCGCCGGGTCGCCTTGCTCGAACGCTTCTTTGAGCATCTCGTTAATCTCATCCGAAAGTCTTTGGGTCTCGTCATATTGTTCTTTTGTGAGCCCTTTTAGTTTTGCGTTTGAATTGTCGATTGTCTCATCTCCGTATTTCGCCCTGATCTCATGGCCGTACTTCTCTTCGTTTTTGTCGATAAGGTTTTGTTTAAGCCCCTCGAATTTCTCTTGATCTGACATTGTTATCTCTCCTTTTGCTGCGGCGATGGACTTTGTTACGTTTTGTATCAAAGTATCCAACCGCGCTCTTTTTATATAAAGCTCTTCAAGATGGTTTAAATACATCTGCTCATTGTCCGCTTCGGGTGATTCCAGCAAGGCTTTTATCTGCTCAAGAGAGAAGCCGAGTTCTTTAAAAATCAATATTTGCTGCAGTCTAGTGACTTTTTCTTGTCCATAAAACCTATAACCCGAAAACTCTATACGCATAGGCTTTAGCAAGCCAATCGTATCGTAATAACGCAAAGTTCTTGCACTTACGCCTGACATTTTTGAAAGTTTGTTTACGGAGTATTCCATCTTTAGCCGCTCCTCAACGTATGTAGTATCGGTTGCATCCGAAGATTACTTTTTGAATATTTTCTTCGGTGATTTCGTGCTGCACAACCAAATCGCCAACTATGCCGCGGAACATATCATTAAATTCCGCCTCCGTGACTTCCTCGCGGTTTATTAGGTGCGAAGTTACTTCCATACCTGTATCTGTACAAACCCCAATCTCCCTAGCCAGCTCAACTTCTGCAATAAGCCTGCCTTCATCAATCACTAAATGAGCATACCAAGCGTCGCCGACGGCATGAAATCCGGCAGTAATAATCCCCAATCTATCGTCAGCCGTCAGATAAACTTGGTCGCCAAATATGTATCCGTAAGGTATCGTTAATGGTACTATTACATCATCGCTAAAAGTGAAAACTTTCATAAGTTCGCGATAATGAGTGCCTATTGTAATAAACAGCTCCGGCGTGCCGCTGCCGTTAATGTCATGTATGAAAAAGGCTAAATACATAGGCCGATACATGCTTTGTTCGTACCATGGTGAAGGTAGCGGGTTTTGTGATAGGCCCTTTAATATCTGCGCATATGCATTTCTCCACGGCTCTTCCGTCGTGTTAGATGCAATTGCTGTCATAACGTCATCAACTTGCGTAACCTCCGCCAGAGGATGATTTGTGCCAGTGAAAAATGCTATTGCATAAGAAAGTAAACTCAGCGCGCCAATTAGTCCGAACAAGATGATAAGGGTTCTTTTTGAAGCCATTGTATGCATCTCCTAAAATATAAAATGTGTTGGGGGACTTTCCATCTCAAAACCTATTGTAAGGTATTACGCAACGTCAAAGTCAAGGGCTAAATTTCTTCATTGTCATCTTGAACTCATGATGACAGGAGGGCGCATATCGTCTAACGCCCGTCATGACCTCTCCTACCATTCCCATCAAACACAAAATCCAACCGCCGATTAACCAAATCCGCATTAATAAGCCGCACACGCACTTTCTGTCCGGGCCTATAAACCTTGCCTGAATCCTCGCCGACTGCCTGCATGGTCTTTTCGTTATACACGTAATAATCGTCCTCTATATGAGCATAGCTTACAAGCCCCTCAACAGTGTCAGGTAGCTCCACAAATATGCCAAACTTCGTCACCGAGCTTATTATCGCGCCAAAACTCTGCCCAACTTTATCGTACATGAACTCAACTTTTTTCAGGTTTTCAACCTCGCGCTCGGCTTCTTCAGCGTTTCGCTCGGCTATTGACGAATGCTTTGCCACATCGGGCAAGATTCGCCTGTATTTCTCGTCATTTACGGCCAAGCGACCGTTCAAATTATCCTTAATTATCCGATGAATCTGCAAATCGGGATAACGCCTGATTGGCGAGGTAAAGTGGCAATAGTATTTCGACGCCAAGCCAAAGTGCTCACCGTGTTCGTCCGAATAGCGTGCTTGCTTTAAACTTCTGAGTATAGCCTTGCTTATCAAGGCCTCCTCAGGGCTGTCTTTTATCTCGTCTATGAGCGTTTGAAAGTTCTTTGGATGGTTCGACTTGCCTTTTATGAAAAGCCCGAAATTTCGCACGAATTCCGTCAAATTTTCAATCTTCTCGCTATCCGGCTCCTCGTGATAACGATATACAAAAGGCGCGTCCAGCCAAAAATACTCTTCCGCCACCGTTTCGTTGCATATGAGCATGAACTCCTCAATTATGCCGGAGGCAATGTCCCTTATGCGCGGCTCTATCGCAGTCGGCTTGCCTAATTCATCAAGCTTAACCTTACATTCAGGAAAGTCAAACTCTATCGCGCCACGCTTTCTGCGTTTATCCTTGAGTATTTCTTGCAAGTCTTTCATGAGCGCAAACATGTCCATAAAGCCCGCGTATTCGCCGTCCGAATCATCGCCGTAAATCGCCGCGCTCACGCCTTTGTAGGTGCAACGCTTGTCTATCCAAATGAGCGTCTCAGCTATTTTATGCGCGACAACATTGCCTTCTAAGTCGATATCCATAATGCAGCTAAGCGCGAGCCTATCCTCT
>Ga0123355_10012905_pt1 | contig 12969 bp, 9 predicted proteins | sample TergutEmb28metaG_3_FD_89872 | JGI IMG/M metagenome (GOLD analysis project Ga0123355, IMG submission 89872) | Embiratermes neotenicus P1 segment gut microbial communities from Petit-Saut dam, French Guiana - Emb289 P1 | ecosystem: Host-associated > Arthropoda: Insects > Digestive system > Gut ... | reverse complement strand
TTGTTATTTTATTTCACTTCTTATGTGCTCAACATGTTTCGGACATTAATATATCCATCATCAGGAGCTTGCGACTATTCTGTTGAATTACCACATTGGTTGTATTGTTCTTGGTTCGATGTGACCAAACCACAGCGAAACTCCAACACACATCGAACTAAGAACAATACGACCAATGTGGTAATTCAATAGAATAGTCGCAAGCTCCTGATGAAGGATATATTAATATCCGAAACATGTTGAGCACATAAGAAGTGAAATAAAATAAAAAGTGACATCAAGTTGGTCTTTTATCCTTCAACTGTTCTCGCCATGTTTGTAACTGTTCACTTCAAAACAATATTTAATAAAAATACCTATCATATAGGCAAGGTTACGTTCACGAAGTCTCCAAATATTTTAAAAAGAAGGACATCCCTTTGTGTCTATACAACTGACTAATTAAAAAGTCTACTGTCAACCACGTGTACGAGAGTTGTTGGACCGAAATCTTACCAGTATTAATAAATTAGCTATTAAGACAAAATTGGATGTACGTCATTGAAAAAACTTCGGGTAGTCAAAATTAAAACATTAACAAATAAAAAAATATAAAAAAGAAAATATTAAAAATGTTAAGCACGTGTATATATATATATGTACATATTATATATTTCAGTAAACAATATGTGCTAAAGAACTTAACGCCACAAAATATTTCTGCAGCAACAAAACTCAGTGTAGGAAAGGCTCCAATGTTTGACGGTAAACCTACTGTGTCTGCATAATACCGTACGCCTCCTAGTTCCAGTGTTTCATTATTTGGCAATAAAAACGAGAACTTTAAAGAATTCTCATTGCCACCACGTTAAGAGAATTATATAATTTTATAGCCTAACACAACCTCTATTATATAAATATAATTAAAAGATAATAAAAAGATCATAGCAGCGACATGTTTCGGCTTTTTGTAAAAGCCATCTTCAGGCTGTCACTTAAAGGGGCTTTTATATATAACTTGCAATGTCTTAAATTACGAGATCTCGTTTACATTTTTTGATTATTATAATACATCAAAATATAAAATTTAAAATGTGAAATACAATTATAAAATATTAGATAATAGAGACATGTTATAATACAATTTGATAAGACGGAATCTTATGTATTGAGAGTCTTGTACAAGTTGTATGTTGCGAAATTAACAGAGACCACACGCAACATGTGGGCCGGGTAGTGCAGTCGATATAGCGACTGACTACGAGCTTGACGGTCCGGGGATCGAATCCCGGTAGGGACGAAATTTTCCGCACCTGTCCAGACCGGCCCTGGGGCCCACCCAGCTTCCTATACAGTGGGTACCGGGTTTTTCCCAGGGTAAAGAGCGGCCGGGGTGTGAAGCTGACCCCTCACCCCTTCTAGTGCCGTGGTCAAGAAAGAGTAGAGCTATACATCTACTCTCCCTATGGGCCGTACGGCCTGTTCAGAGCATCAGTGCCTGTACAAGGGTGCACTTTACTTTTACCTTTTACACGCAACATAATAATCTCATAAGCCTATTCTTCTTTTTAGGACGTATGTTGGGGTAAAACTTGTAAACACACACACACACACACACACACACACACTTCCAGTCATGCGGTAAACCACTTCCCACAGCCCTTGCCAATTGTGTGTCTACATTCGATTTCTATTGTCTATAAAACAAATCGATAGCAGATTGGCTGCTGCGGCAAAGAAAGAAGAATGCCCTGCCAGAAACAGAATTCTGGCTACTGAGTCCGAAGTTTCTGTGCCAGTACGGTTTCTGTACTTGTATGTATGTAGACACATCACACAGCGCAACAGCACAATAAATTTAACCGAACACGGACAATTACTCTCTAATAAAAAGTATTAGACATATACCAACAATCGACCACAATACTGACGCAGGTTGAAAATAAACATACGGGGTTTTAGGCCTGTTCTGCTTACGAAGATTTGTTTCAAGGCAAACTTTACAGAGAACAAAAATTTTAGCCTGTGGATATCTGTCATTCTGAATGTGACTTCAAAGGCTTCCTCGCGGTGATAGAAAAAAAAGATGTGAGCGAGATGGAATTCAAAGTCGTCGGTATGCTCTATTTCTGCTTCACTTGTAGTGTGTGTTTGTATACCGAGACCCTCTTTCCAGTAAACTAATATTTTGTATTGAATTGCAATACCAGTGTGTTATGTTGACATACAGAGGGCCGCTACCTGTTCTTAGCGTGTTTCGTGTGAAGCAGTTCATATCTATTTTACATTTAGAACTGCAGAAAATATTTCATTCGTTCTAAGATTTCTCTCACATATTGACTGTACATTATTCAGTCTATCGTATCAACAGTGAACACTGAAAACAGCAGGCAGAATGGACATCGTATACAAGAAGTTTTATTTAATATACCACGATGCTGATATAAATAATGAAAAGATAACTACACACTTAGACGAAGGTGACGGCCGTCCGAAGTAAGACGCTGTGTAATTTGATACTGGTTACTACGAAGAAGGAGCCAGCAAGTTCCTCTGACATGTTGGAAACTACCTGCCAAATTATATGGTTTCGAATCTCAGAATCTCGTGATCTGAATACAGCCTGTTATGAAATCCTCATATTTCACGTTATGCGTTTCATCAGGAATACTGTATTTCAAAGGCAATTCTTGTATGTTTCGTCAAAACACTCTTGCCTTATAAAAAGTATGTACAAATATACAATATAACATAGTACGGCGTATCCAGTTTCAACGTAATATTACAAATAGAAGGCACAGTTTTCGAATTTATTCCCATCACTGACATTTTCCTATTATCAACCAATAACTGCACTTACATAACTTTCACATAAAACACTTTAAAAACACTTAAAATCACTCCAAAATGTTTAGATCTTGTCAAATCATCATCAGGGAACTATATTACAATATTCACAATTTAATTCGTTTTTTGCAAACAAGGTGTTGTGGCAGCATGTCATGTTGTGTAGGAATGTGTTGTAGAGAGAGCAGTTGGCTAGGTGTGCGTCGTGTGCTACGTAATGAGGGAATCGTTGATAATAGAAGTGATTCTACAAAAATGCACGGTGTAACAATAAGATTTATACTGAACACTGATATCTCGTAAGTTGCAGCACCGGTATTTGAATATCCATAATACTAAAGTCCACCTCTGTAGCCCATCCTGAGCCAGTTCCATCTATTTTCCTGTCTTACAATCTATCAGTAAAAGGTAAAAGGTAAAGTGACCCCGTTACAGGTCCGGTGTGGCCCAGAGGATGGGTAGAGATATAGCTGTACCCTTCCATGACCGCGGCACTAGATGGGGGTGAGTGGTCAGCAGCACGCCCCGGCCGCACGTTACCCCCGGGAAAGAACCGGTATCAATTTTACAGGAGGCTAAGTGGGCCCCAGGGCCGGTCTGGACGGGCGGAAAATCTGTCCCCACCGGGATTCGATCCCTGACCTTCCATCCCATAGTCAGTCGCTATACCGACTGAGCTACCCAGCCCACACAATCTATCAGCATTTACCTAAATTCCAACTTAATGTTATGCCCCTCCTCCTACTCTTTCACCCAAACAGCCGCTTTCCAAATGATTTTCCCACAAATGTTTCGGTGTACTTACGTCACTTTCGATCTAAAGTTTCTGATCGTCGTGTCCCCTACGGCAATATTAAAATACCTATATTTATATTTCGAAGAATCTCTCCAATTACAAGGCTTTTGCGATATGACAATTTCGAAAATTAATTAATTTAGGGACATTCTAAACAATGAAACGCAATACAGGTGCAATGGTGCAGTATGAAATTGGGTCTCATAAGAAAGTCTGCCCCAGGTCTAGAAAGAGCTATTTAATAACATGGAAGTAGCCCACTGCAGAGTTTCATACGCATTTCCATACCACTTAGCAACCCTACAGTCTGCAGAGTAAGGGTAGCTTAGTAAATGACCCTTGCCCCTAACAACACTCTAGAACGACGTCCTTCACCAGCTTCCGTCTCTTGCACTTGACCGAAGAAACACGTTTAGCAAAACGCTTCGCTACTGTGGAGTGTGGCTTGTGTAAGAACAAAGTGTCCTGAAATGAAATGGTCTGTTCAACATCGTACAAGTGAGTTAACACTGAATTTAATCCCTATTGGGTTGTGGTATTTGTACACATATGTCACCTAGTGTAAAGTAACATACTTCTTAAATTTCCCCAACAAGATAAATTTCTTACTTTCATATTTATTACTGCACCGTGCATTTCTTAGAGTCATTTAATCAGCACATCAACTAATACACATACATAAAATTTTTACATTAAAACATTTAAAATTGCTCCGAAATGTTTCGATCCTAAGATCATCTTCAGGGAGCTACATTGTTCCTTGCTAAAGTCACAGTTTTTTTTTAAAATACTCACTGATTAATTTCCTTATATTAACTTGGTGCTGTGGCAGCATGTAACTTAGACTCCAGGATGGTTGTTTATGTACGTCTGCGTGAGATCGGAACTAGTGATTCACTATTTCCGATCTCACGCAGACGTACACAAACAACAATCATGTAGTCTAAATTACATGCTGCCACAGCACGAAGTTAATATAAGGAAATTAATCAGTGAGTGTTTTTTAAAAAAAAAAGTGACTTTAGCAAGGAACAGTGTAGCTCCCTGAAGATGATCTTAGAATCGAAACATGTTGGAGCAATGTTAAATGTTTATTGCAAAACTTTTATGTATGTGCATTAGTTGGTGTGTTGATTAAATGATTCTTACTTTCAGTTAATTCTCTTAACAAACCATAAACCGTCCTAACGACCATTAGCTAAATCAAATTCATATAAAACACACGATGTGTTCTCTGTGAAGAAGGACCAGTAGAGAATTCTGATCCGGAGGTCAAGTGTAGTAGAACGGCACTTAAAGCTTTCTTTACCCCTCCCTCTGCTTCCAAGGAATCAAGATTTAATAATCTAACATTGACCAAGGCAATAATAATAATAATAATAAACGAAAATGCAATGGTGATCATCCACAACCATTATCTGCAGAAGACAGAAGTCAAGATCTAAAACTCTTGATTGATATAGTTTGCTTATATGAAATGAAACCCCGCTCTTCTAGTGGCTGATGTAAATGCTTTAATATGCAGGTCGTATTGAAAAACAGCCATATTCTTAGAATTCGTACTATCAGCATTTAATGCTGGTCTATTCCCATTTCCCTTTACCTCCTTCATGTAAAGCTGGTAGGTTTTCATACAGATTGACACCCAAATATTAAAAAAAAAAAAAAACTTTCGTTCTAATTATTTCTCAAAAAATCAATCACGCATAAAAAACACAATGAATGAGGAAGATATAACAAGCAGAAACAAATATATTTTAACAGTATGAAAATAGTGATTTAAGTTTTCCCCCGTGTGGTTGAGTCAGCAGGTCTTCTGAGTTGTTGCGCTAGCTGGTCGAGTAATTTTTTCCCCGAACTTTCGAACAAACGTCCGACCCGCATCCTCTGGGTTTTGAGTCAATTCACGGTCTCACAATGCTGAAGATAAAGGTGATACGGCGCAACAACCCAAAAGACCTGCTTTGTATTTGCCTGTTTAACTGCGCTGTACCAGTGTATATTGTATTTACACACTCATGCTGGTTTCATAATTTTCCGTGTTGTTGGGGCTGCAAGTTAAAGAACTGAACTGAACTGAATTTCTAACATCATCATCATCATCACCACCACCATCTTCTTAAATTAAGACTTTCGACCACTACTTCAAACCATATTTTCGCCTTACTTTTGCACTCCTTATAAGAAATATTCTAAAAGTTACAAATAACTGTCGAATCGCACAAACTGCGACAATATTTTTTTAATGTTATACCTTAGTTTTTGGTGTTGTGAACACTCACTGAGGAGTAATACTTAAAGAATGTGTAAAAGCCTTTGGATTTTATGAAAAAAAAAAAAAAAACGTAGTTTTTACTCGTAATCTACGAGCATATTATGTTGATTTCTCAGTTTTTTCTTTTAATTTCTACATCAGGTTGGATTGATACTCATTCAAAACAATTGCCCCAGCGGTATTTTTGGGCAAATTACAGTGAAATCTAGAATAAGATTTGCTGATATGCAAAGGTTATTTCCTTATGTATTCAGGATAACATAACCGCAGCAATATAACAGGCCTGCTTGGTATGGAAAAATATCACAGAATTTCCATTACCACTCAGATATATTAAGAGCTAAGGATGAAGAGGTATCTTTACTCATGAAAACCTTTGCCGCTTGTATAACATGTATACCTTCCACACTACTTTCAAAAAAAAAAAAACGCGGCTAGTGAATATGGAACTGTCCAACAGTAACTTCCAAAGAATAGGCGTGTTTTCAAATTTAATCATTTATTTAGTTATCAGCTTTCAAATTCATTTTTCTAATAGACTGTTTATTCCTGCCACTTCAAGTAACGATGGAGACAAACTATGGTTGGATCTTATGCCTCACACAAACGGCCGATGTTCTAGAATAGACCTGACCCAAACACACAACCGCTAACACCATCACTACTAAGATTCTCCTGCAGTACACGCAGTAATATCGATGATATCGATAAGACACATCAGGTAATCAAATTAACATTTTAAAAGACAGCATTAAGTATATTTATCGCCTGGTTGAACATCCAAAGTCTCTGCAACTTACAAACCGGAAGAATCTATGTAAGATAATGTCATGTAATGATTAAAACAAACATTATTCTCCACAACAATGCTGGTAATTGGAACGCAAGGAGTAATATGGTAGAAACTCGGTCTACACGTCCAGTCCAGGGTCTAGCCTGCCTTCCTTACTTCCATTGTTCCTTCCTTCTGTCCTTCCTTGCTTCCTTCTGTCCTTCCTTCCTTGTATCCTTGCTTCCTTCTGTCCTTCCTTCCTTGTATCCTTCCTTCCTTCTGTCCTTCCTTCCTTCTGCCCTTCCTTCCTTCTGTCCTTCCTTCCTTCCTTCCTTCCTTCCTTCCCTCTTTCCTTCCTACCTTGTTTTTTTCCAAAACGGCAAATCGTAAACAACGTGTCATAAAAATATTTCTCTTTAAGAAATCACACAAGAAAAAGTTTTTTTTTTCATGTCGGGTATTAGGCAAGGGGTGCCAAAAAGTCACTCTCAAACCCTTATAGGCAATTTAAGTAATGCTCGAAGAGAACTTACATTCTGGGACGACTGCGACCGATACAATCAGCAACAAGAACTAAGCGGTGCTGCCGCCACGAAACTTTTACCGCTAAGGCTGACACAGCAGTAACGACTCAGGCGTTGAATGTTGTCTTCTTTTGCTCCTTTTCTAACTACTGACAGCTTTTTAGGCTAGCATAACTAACAACAGAATATTCATTTTTATATGGTATGAATTGTAAAGCGCAAAGAGAAAATCGCATTTCAGGACTGTTTTTCACACGGCGATAACAGCAGTACATACCAGCTCTACATATTCTACACATTCATAACGCGCAAAAGCTCTTTGTAGTCAAAAAAAGAATTATGAAGAAAGTGAAGCCTAATGCACGGGACACATACCGAAAAAGCTGCAAATCTGTCGCTATGTAAAGAACTAACGAATATTTTCTTCAAATGTTTCGGTATATAAGCTTAGCCTACAGGGAATTATAAATTGTTATCGAAGTTCATAATCCCTATGTATAACTTCTACCGATATAAATTTCAACTCTGCCCAATTTCCCAGACATACCTGAGATGGAACACTTATACAGGGTTATTCGAAATGATTGTCGTGGTTTTAACGACTTGTCATATACAACACACTTGAGATAGGAGTATATTTGTTTTTTATTCAACAGAACAACATTCCAAGTTTTTGTTACATACCTTACTGGTGCTCTATATGTGCACCCTTTGTGATTCTACAAACATCAACATGATAATCGAGTTCGTTCCAAACTGTTTGTAGCATATCAGTGATGATGGTTTCAGTGGCGGTTCTGATTCGTACCTTCAGTTCCGGGATACTTGCGGTAAGAGGAGGAACATAAACCCGATCCTTGACGTACCCCCATAGAAAGAAATCACATGGGGTTGCATCTGGAGAACGAGGTGGCAGTTGCTAAACCCTGACTATCATTTCGAATAACCCTGTACCAACAGGAATCAGAAATGTTTTAGTATACAAGCAAAGTTAAACCTTATGTACATGCCCTTTTCCTTCTTTTATTGAAATAATCGAAGTAATGTAGCTACATAACCAACATAATGTCTTTTAGTTTCCAGTTTTGCTACGAAATGCATGCATACTTAATATTTTCATTCACATCCATTATCATGCATCTTGTACATTGACAGCATTGTAGGAATGTAATTAACCACCCTTCACAGCCCTGTCACTCATGATAATGTTTAATGCAAACATATCACTTGCCATGTCAAGATCACGTGTCAAGTCTCTACTGACCATGCCTTTGGTTATTCTCAGCACTGGTCTAGAATGCAAAACAAAGGGAACACATGACAGGTACGCACTACACACTCCTAGCGCTGTAAATATCCTGAAAGTACATATGTGGTTTCCCATAGTTAGAATACGCTACGACTGTTGAACGGACAATATAAACAGTACAATGACCGGTCACGGGATGAACAAGTAGGGTTCGAGTACCCGACAGAACACACCAATTTCCTTCGCTACCAGGTCTATACCGCTCTGCGGCTGAAGTTCTTTTTTACCAAGGGAAAGGCGGCCAAAGCGTGAAGCTAACCTCTCATTTCCATCTGTTACCGATAGTATGTGTAATAATGTGTACAGCTGTACCTCTACTCCGGCGTATTCATACTTGACCTTGTGTTTACACACAAGGACGGCACCCGTTACAAATATTCCCAGTGCAAATCTCCTCATTACAATTATACTCTACTCCAAACGAGAAATAACGGCATTTGGCGTGAAAGATAAATGCACAGCTAAGAACTCTACAGCATCTTCAGTGTTGTAAGTTCCAACTTGGCCCCGAGTGCGTAATTCCAGAAAAAAATCTTAACTGATAACAGCGTACATCAAAATGCAAAGAGACAATATCAATTCAACCGAACCCGGAACAATCAGCGAGGTCATCGGCGACGATGTGGCCACGGTGATTGTGAACTCCTAAAAAAACAACAAAAAATTTCCCAAAAAGCATTAACAAACTGCTATTTTCAATGAAGAACTGTGCCTTCTGTCATGAAAGTATTGACTTTAAAAAAAAAAAAAAAAAGCTTTCGGTGAACTTCACGCTGCAAACAGCCAGTGAAGTAAAAGAAAAACGATTACGTCCATTTATAATAGTCTATTTTTTACACACAAAAAATGTTTTGGAAAGATATCAGAATTTAATTTCACCGGCGCAATTCTCAGTCGTTGCTACATTGCCCGCCTCACAAGCTTTCCTCATATAAAACTGCCATGCAAAACTAATATCGAGCCACTTCATGCTCCTGTAATAAAGGCTGGAATTGAAAATGCAATGGAAATTGAATAATTCCACACCAGTGCTGCTGCCTTTCGGTGCGGTTTAATTTTCTTCCCGAGATGTGACATTCCATAGTTCCACTTATAAGTCACTTCTTGGCAAACGGTGCAAGCAAACGATGTAAATTCGGAAAGCAAGAAAAGCAATAAAATGTCTGAGAAAAGAGAAGTATGTAATTAACTATTCGGCCGTATACGCCCAAATATGAAACAATTTTGCTTCTGTGATGCACGTAAATGTGTATTCCACAAGCGTCCTGTGTGCATCTCAGCCAGAGCAATGGTCATGCCATCACACGAATTTCGTGGCATTTATCCAGTTACACTTGATAACAAAATAATATTTTGTTTTTTGTCACACGAACTAAAGTACGTAAACCCAATACCATTTTTTTTGTGTTGAATTCAGATATATTCTTCTCTTTTTTTTCTATCCGGCAAGGTTTTCAAGTGACGAGCGGTTGAAGTTTGAAGAATACTAGTATTTACATTATAATAACAGGTAAAGGTAAAGTGATCCCGTTACAGGCCCGGTGTGGCCCAGAGGGTGAGTAGAGGTATAGCTCTACTCTTCCACGACCACGGAACTAGAAGGGGTTGAGTGGTCAGCAGCACGCCCCGTCCGCATTTTATCCCTGGGAAAGACCCGGTACTCATTTTACAAGAGAATGGGTGGGCCCCAGGGCCGGTCTGGACGGACGGAAAATCTCGTCCCCACCGGGATTCGACCCCGGACCGTCCAGCCCGTAGTCAGTCGCTATATTTACATAACAATACAGAGAATATATACACTACTTAAATAGTAACAGTGGAAGACTTGTTCCTACATTTTTCCAGTGGAATGTCTCTTCTAAGTGTCCAGCAATATTCTGCCAGCATACTGGGACTTCACTCGCTTTGGCATCGCTTTTCCGTGGTGGAAATATCCTTGTGAAATCGCTCTCCGTGCTCATCCGTCACTGCACGGAGATTTTCTGGGAAGAAGTCTATGTGACAGTCTAAGAAATGCAATTTTAAAGACATATTACACACCACAGTTTTGTAGGATTTTACAAGATCAGCCACAATGTCACGATGTTTTTCTGCCTCATGATTTCCCAGAAAATTGGCAGAGACATTCATTCTTCAATGACTTCCATGCTGCGTTTTCCACTTCATTTAGTAGGTCTTCAAATGTTACGTCCTGTATTAACTCTCTTCTTTGAGTTCCAAAAAATACACCTTCTTTGATTTTAACACCACCTATCCGGGGAAGTGTATTTTTCAAACACATATATCCAGCGCTATTTTGATCCACTGTCTTGAAGAAATTTTTTATGAGTCCAAGTTTGATGTCCAACGGCGGTAAATAAACGTTTTCAGGGTTCATTAGTGGAGTATTTACTATATTTTTCTGTCCTAGAACAAGCGATTCTTCTTTAGGTCACTGTTTTGGATGTTAAGTGTTCTGTCCCTACTACGCCACTGACAGAGCATGCTACAAAACTTTGTCTTCAATCATCTTCGTGGTTGCACCGTGCATCAATAATATCAAATGCTTTATTGTCCAACTAATGCACTCAATAATATAAAATCCTTCAATTGCTAAAATCGAATTGAAGGATTTTATATTATTGAGTGAATTAGTTGGACAATAAAGCATTCCACAAAACTTTGTGTAGCCAAGCAAAGAACAATGACATTTAAATCCCCACAAATTTTCTAATTATATTTTTCGTCCTGGATCTTCTCCAAAAGTAGTTTCATATTTTAATATGACTCTCATGTCAGCGGCATGGACTAGTGGTACAGATGGGTATATATTCCCGTTATATAGAAGTACAGTTTTTAAGCTAAATTTTAGAGTCATTAAAACAAACGCCACTCAGATCGCGTTCTTGTCAGAGAGCCTCTGTAACACAGCAAACTTCATTATATAATACCAGATCGTCTTCCTGAGAGAAAATTTCTTTGAATTCATTTTGGTGATTGCGAAAGAAACATACTTCAGTATCGTGACGAAGAAGATTCCACCCTTTTAGTCTGCAACCTAAGAGTTCAGCTTGTTTTTGAGACAAATTCAGATCACGGACAAAGTCGTTAAGATCTCCTTGTCTTAATAAATTGGGTTCAGATGAGGAATAACTTGCTTCAAATGTCAGCTCGCAACCAACATTGTCCCCTTCTTGTTCTCCGTGATCTTCATCAGAATTAGAGTTGTCATCGCTAAAAGTTAGATTTTCCGGATGTTTCGGTACAGACAACTCTTCACTGTGTGGGACAGGCCTAATTATAGATAGCAAATCTTGATATTTTTCGGACAACGTAGAACAACGTTTTGAAACCAACACACATACATACAAATCTTGATATTTCACTAAAAGGATAAGGTAGTCCCGTTACACGCCCGGAGGGGTCCAGAGGGTTCCAGGAAGTTAAGGTTCCCAGATTTCATGACAAAGGCAGAGGATGGTGGTAGGTTGTCAGCCTTATGCACCGACCGCTTTAACCCCCAGGAAATGCTCCTGGTACTCATTTCTATTAGAAGTTGAGTCGACCCCAGGGCCAGAGTACGATCGGAAGGATTTTATGTCAATGAAAAATCCACTGACACCAGCTTGGATCGAACCAGCGACCTTCCGATTTGTAGCACAGCATCTTAAGCACTGTGCTACCGCGGTCCACCTGATATTTCACTGTGTTTGTAAATTTGGAGGCGATTCCTGTTATTTTTGTTACAGAAGAAGAGTGACAATCGGTTGAGTTGTCTTTCGGTTCCCACCAAACCGTGGGAAAAGTGAACGGCATTTGGCGCGAACCCTGTACCCATCCTGTGAGAAGTCTCACACACGTTATACAACAAGTATGAGGGGGCTCAACTTGTATCTTGGTCACCCACTTTATTCCCAAAAATAAAGCTAATAACATTTCTTAATGAATGGGGTAAAACTTGCCTCAGAGATTTGAAGGTCATTTCACAACACACGTAACAGAAGGTATCAGGATGATTTAAACACTTCCTTAGCATGATGAAAATATAATGAACGCAATCCTTTTACACATAACACTTCACAAAAAGGAACACACAACACTTGCAACTTACCACAACGCAGTCCGGCACACCACTAGCAGTGTAGTGTTCCTCAAGTAGAGCTTACTGTTAGTTTCATGTCCCAACCTGACAGTATATGTTTAGCTTGCACAGTCCGGCTGTCAGTGACTGGGCTCACATGCCTACTGTCTTTGTTATGATAAAGTTTTCACGTACACACTTACTTACTTACTTACTTATTCCATGGTGCAGAGTCCTTCTTGAGAAGCTAACTGGTTTGCAACTAGTCAAGAAATTCCCCGTATTTCACTGAATCCGAAGGTTTATTACCGCACTCACAAGCGTCCGCCACCTGTCTCTATCCTGGGCCAGCCCAATCCAATCCATATACCCACATCCCACTTCCTGGAGATCCATCCTAATATTAT
>Ga0123355_10012903_pt1 | contig 12970 bp, 16 predicted proteins | sample TergutEmb28metaG_3_FD_89872 | JGI IMG/M metagenome (GOLD analysis project Ga0123355, IMG submission 89872) | Embiratermes neotenicus P1 segment gut microbial communities from Petit-Saut dam, French Guiana - Emb289 P1 | ecosystem: Host-associated > Arthropoda: Insects > Digestive system > Gut ... | reverse complement strand
GTGGCAGCGATAAACTTACGTAGAGAATTTCACAGTGTAGTACATTCGGACCGTACTACCTAGTAGTGCCACATAGAGGTAATAGTATTGGGGTACCGTTACTAAAGTGGGGCACTACAGTACAATAAGGGTCTTCATGACTTGACCTCTTCATCATATATTATTTGGGCAATCAAACCAAGGAAATGGAATTTTATAAGGTATGTAGTATGTATGACAGAGAAGAGGAATACATATAGGGTTTGTTGGAGAAACCTGATGGAAAGGACCATTTGGAAGACCTAGATGTGGATAAGAAGACAGAATTAAAATAGATCTTAAACAGGATGAGGGAGGGTTTGGGATGGTTGATCTGGCTGATGATACTGGCAAGTGGTATGATGTTGTGAATGTGGTAGTGAACCTTTGGGATCCATAAATTGAGGGAATGTCTCGACTAACTGAGGAACTACAGGCTGTTGTGAACACAGCATTGAACCTTTTAGCGCCAGTCACTTTTGGTAGCTGTCAGTATTTGATAGATCAAATAGTTCATTTGCAATCAAGAGTGAAGTTCCTTAAAGATTTGTTTCTTTACTTCTGTCAAATTTATGTTTTGTGGATTGTCCTCTTTTATAAAATGGGGACGGGATACCATTTAGTAGGGTGATGGTACCCTTCATAGCTGCCACCATAACACTGTCAAATTGCAATGAATTAGAGTTACACTCCTTTAATTGCATATGTGTTTCCTTGTAGATGTGATGGGTGCAGATTTGTTTGGATATGACTTTTGTACTATTGCTACTGCTCTGAAGAGATTTCTACTTGAACTTCCAGATTCTGTCATCCCTGTCCAGTGGTACCACAAATTCATTGATGTATCTGGTAAGATGCTTTCAGTGTGCCTTATACTGTATGATTTACTTTCCCGAAAACAGTTTCACAGACACAGTCAATGAGATGTTGAATGATCCTTTGTAAAGTAAATAACACTTCTTTGGACTCTTGTGAATCAGATTGGAAAAGTTTGTAGTCCTGTGTAATGTGCTGGAAGTGTAAGATTACACAAATACTGAAGGATATAACAGACATAAATTCGATATTTTGATGGTTTCATTGTGTACTTATGTTTAGAAGAAATATAGCTAAATGTCATCCATTTTTCCCATGTACTACTGGGAGTATTTATATGTGTTACATGATGTGTTTTTGTTGTGTTTACATTTACCATCTCTCTTTACTTTACGGAGATGTACACTTAATTAAATAGGTGTAAAAACAAATTTTAGTAGTAGTGGGGAAAGAGAGAGAATAAAGTGTTATTCAGTTCTATGAGGGTGTGGGGACTCATCAAATAATGTTATTTTATCATGACTTTTTAACTTGTCAGATATTTTCCTTAGTTTCACTGTATATTTGTTTGACAAAATGTAACTAGATTGTAATCACACACTGAGATGAATGGTTCATATCTCCTGTGTTCATAGTTTGACAGTCTTTACAAAGTTCTTGTTAGGTGTTGTAGAGATGTGTGAACTTGCAAAGTTTTGTACTTGTAATTTTGGTTGTGTCAAATTTCACACATCTGTTATTCACTTAGACGTTAAAGGTGTAATTCTGTTCTATAAAGCATCATCAAAGTATTATTTACTTGTAAATTCATCAGTAAATCCTTATTGGACAGTTGCACACTTTTTCAGAAAAACAGAACATTTCATTGTATTTGTTTCTTAGATCAGTGTAGGAGGGAAAAAGTATTGTTAATAATTAATTTTGCTGTGAGATGCAGTGGCTGACATGTGTGGCCTGTATGATATCATTTACCATTTTATGTTTGGTTTTTGTTAAGATCCAACTCCAGATAAAATTTTGTCTATAGTCATATAGAGAGCTTAATAAGAGTTTCTGAAGTGGAAACCCTTAGATTTTATAAAAAGAATTATGATTAAAATTACTGACGATAGAGCACACTTCAATTTTTTACTTTGATAAGTCATGGGTATCGTAACTGAGACCTGTTCAGGGTGGGCCTACTTGTCTTACATGATTGGACAGGAGGTAGGTGAAATGGTTTCTGGGGTATGCAAGTGTAAAGAATTTAGAGATGATGTAATGTCTGTGTTTCTGTTTACTGTAATGTATAATGTAATCAGTAGTTTTTTCAGTGGTAATGCTAGGTGTGTACAGTATATTTAAGGGCCAATTTTTTGTACTATTGCACTTGAAGTGGAATTATGAGACTTTACATGTGCATGCAGAATAATTAGTATCAGCAGTCATTTTATTTCCATTTTTTAATGAATAGATAGATGGTAACAGATGGATGTATAACAGGCTGTGTGTCTTGGAATTTTCATTGCCAAGGTATTTCCCTGTGCTAAAAATTGATTGATATATGTCTGCTGTGTTCAGAGACAGTGAATACTCTCTCACTGTCCAGGGTATGAATGCTTTGGAAGTGCATGTGTGATGACACTTTAACTGGTCCACCATGTATTGCTATGACTATGCTGAAGTGTGTGTATGTATGTGTATGTATTATGTATGTATCTGTTTCTTTGTATGTATGTATGTATCCTGACCAAATTAGAATATGTAATGCTTCTGTGGAAAAAGTCATTTATAAGAACAGTGTCTCTGAAAGATTTTCTCTTAAATAGATAATAAAGTAGTTGAGTTTGAACTGGAAAGACTGGTGGGAAGGGGTATTGAAACCCTCCTAAATTTCAGTTGTGTTGAGAGAGAGACTGAAAGGATGAATCCAAGTACAGCATTGCCCTCAGAGGCAGCAAGAGTGTCAGGACTATGGATGCATAAAATTGTGCCTAAACTGGAATAAATAGAGAGCCAGTGTTTTGCAGGCAATGTCAGGGTGACTGTCTTTTTGGACACTTTTGTTGTCATCCAGTGGGTGCTACATACTCCTCATTTCTATTAAGGGAATATATGTGAGAGTGTGTGTTTACTGTGGAACAAATGAATTTTCAGCAAATAAAACAAAATTGGAGAAATTATATGCTCAATGATAAAGAGTGCAGGATACTCTAGAAGAGAAACTCGGTGCAGCTGGATGTAAAAGTGGGAATGTCGAAGTGCAGTGGAACAATATAAAGGAATTTGTGTTAGATACTATCAGTGATCTGGTTGGGAAAGTCAAGAAGAGGGAAAGAAAGCCATGGATTACACAGGAAATGATCAGTAAAATGGGTGAAAGAAGGAAATGGAAGAATGTCAACACTGAAGAAGGCAGGAAGAACTACAGGAGGCTGAGGAATGAATTGAAAAGAGCCACAGATAATGCCAAAAAGGAATATCTGGAGAATATACATAATGAGATTATGAAATTTCAAAGAACAGGGCGTTGTGATTTGATGAACATGAAGACAAAAGAACTAGGCTGGAAAGGAGACCCAAGGGATTTAAAATATTGACATTGAAGACTCCCAAGGGAATAGAATAGGCGATCAAAGTCAAGTGCTGAAAATTTGGGAGAATTATATTAGAGAACTATACGATCAACCTAATCGACCAGAAACCCTAGAAGTCAAACCTGAAGAGCAAGTAGATTCAGACGAGAAGGGCCCATATATTTTGCAAAGTGAAGTGGAAAAAGTTATCAAGGAAATGAGGAATAAGAAGGCTACAGGAGATGATAATGTACCTGGATATGTGCTCAAATTACTGGGAGAAGGTGGTTTGAAAATAATGACAGAATTGATCGACACCATATATGAAGCTGGAGAATGGCCCAAGGACTTCACAGAAGTTACAGTGATTGCCTTAAAGAAGAACCCACAAGGTACAAAATGCAGCGACCATCGCACAATCGCCCTTATCACCCATACACATACTTAGAAGAAGGATTGAAAGGAAAATTGAGGATGTACTCGGAGAAGATCAGTTTGGATTTAGAGGAGGAAAAGGGACTAGGGATGCAATTGGGATGCTGAGAATAATAGCAGAATGAACCCTGGAGATAGATGCGGAACTGTGTGGAAGGCATTTGACCGAGTCAATTGGACTAAATTAATGCAGATCCTAAAGGTAGCTGGTATTGACTGGCGTGAAAGAAGATTGATTAGCAACTTGTACAGGGCTCAGAGTGTTAAAATAAGACTGAACCGAGGGGAGACAAGAAGTGTGAAGACTGGAAGAGGAGTTAGACAAGGATGCTGTTTGTCACCAGTTCTGTTCAACTTGTACAGCGAATGCCATACCAAGGAAGCTCTGGAAGGGTTTGGAGACTTCAAAATAGGAGGGCAAATCATTCACACTGTGAAATATGTAGATGACCTTGTGTTACTGGCTAAGGAAGAAAAGGTGCTACAGGACATCATTGATAAACTAATTGAAATTGGAAGATGCTATGGAATGGAAATGAATGTGGAAAAAACAAAAGTAATGAGAATTTCAAGACAACCATTCTCACTAAAAATTATAATAGACCAAAAACAACTAGAGAATGTGGAATCTTTTAAATATTTGGGTAGCATGTTAACAAATGATGGAAGATGTACTTGTGACATTAAATCTAGGATCGCTATGGCAAAAGCTGCATTCAACAAGAAGAGGGCTCTTTTTACTAACACATTGAAAGTAAAACTGAGGAAGAAACTAGTAAAATGCTACATTTGGAGTGTAGCTTTATATGGTGCTGAAACTTGGATGATTCAGGCAGTAGATCAGAAACACCTGGAAAGTTTTGAAATGTGGCGCTGGAGAAGGATGGAGAAGATCTGTTGGACTGATAATGTGAGAAATGAAGAAGTATTACTTAGAGCTGAGGAGCAGAGGAGTATCCTGCATGAAATAAGTAAACGGAAGGCTGACTGGATTGGTCGCATTTTGCGTAGAAACTGCCTTCTACAATGGGTTATTGAAGGAAAGATAAAAGGAGGGATAGAAGTGACAGGAAGATGAGGAAGAAGATGTAGGAAGCTACTGGATGACCTTAAGGAAAGGAGGGGATACTCTCATTTAAAGGAGGAAGCTCTAGACCGCACTATGTGGAGAGCTCGCTTTGGAAGAGGCTTTGGACCTGTTATAAGACAGACTGCTAAATGAATGAAAACAAAGCTGAGCTGTGTTGAGCTCATAGAGCAACAAATGTTCTTGAGGTATTGGCTGGGTCATGCTTCATCGTTCTTGTTCTTTTCTGATCTTAAAGTTTTGATATTTTCATTCTCTCTCAGATGCAGGCCAGTAGCTAGACCATAACACCGTGGGTGCAGTGGCTTCCAGTGCAGGTGCATATGTGTACATATATTTACATACATATAATGCTGTTTGTACGTGTAATGTCTATATATATATATATATAATGTCTTCATAAACATGAGAGAAACCTTAGCCAGGAACACAGGATTAACATATGAATTACTTTATGCATTCTACAACACTGCACAAAATGTCTGCCAGATACATATATTTTTTAAATTGAGTTGTTTCAAACTGTGGTAGTTCAACAGAGGCAACATGTGAATTACGTACTGTCACACGTTTTTAACTGGCTGGTCAGCATGTTTGTATTTGATATGTTGCAAATTCTTAGTGCGTGTATCCAGATATGTAGAGGGTGCTTTGAAGCCACTTGCACCACCCTGGCTACAGGCCTGCTGAAATGTTAAATGAGTCAGTGTAGTGCCAGAAGTATGATCATGGTCATCAAGTCCAAAAGCATGTGCATGATTTTCTGCAGAAACTTCAAGAAGCTGGACACCTCAGTTCAAGAGACATGTGCAGTGAAGGATGGAAACATCTGGAATTCAGATTTAAATATAAAGAAACATAGAATCAGAAACCCATGTGACTTATATTCAATTGGTTTAAGAAAATATTATGACTTTTTTGCATGCCCGTCATGGTTAATTCTATCGTGGTTTTTCAGATAGGCTTTTAAATAATTCGTAAGCTATGCAGTGTGGAAATTGGGCTTTGAAGTCTGAAGCATTATAGTGAAACATGAAATTCACATTAGGTATAAAGGATGCTCATCTCGCATATAGAACATCCCCTGGCATGTACTAATTGGTCCGTTTTATTCACTACTGGCTTACTGATTATGTAATTTAATTGCAGGCATAACAAATGATGAGCAGTGTGCCTCATGTATAAGTAATCTAGTGCAAGACATACCAGAACATCACAAGTCTACCCTGCACTTTCTCATGGTACACTTCTGTCAGATCTGCCAGCTGCAGTATGCTCGTGGAATGACAGGGCCACCCACACATATAATTGATTTTCTCTGTCATGCCTTCCTTAGACCTCCGTGGGACAAAGCTGTGTAAGATGAATGAGTTTTTTTCTTGTCTTGTCTTTTTTATCATTCATTAAACTGAGTACTTTTTATTGCCAGACTGAACACTGCAGAGAGGGTGGTAATATCAGTTGCTATGCAGCATCATTGTTGTCCACTGTACAGCAAGCAGCATGGTGATTACAAAAATATTCATTTTACAGAGTGTATTTGAAAAGTGAGCACATTTATTTATTTCTTTATTTATGATCTATCTAGTGATTCTTTCAGTTTCTGAAACTATATGGGATTGACTGATAGATATGTATTGTAGACAAGCTACGTCACATGTAAGTTTCTATATTCACAGTGATATGGTGTTACATACAAAAGCTTGTCTTCGCATAATTGAAATATTGCTGCTCCGTGTTGACTGGGGTGTGGAAAGGCCACAGTTTGCAGCGAAAACAAAAAGCCGCAGTATTCTTGATGTCGAGATTGATGTTGGCGAGTGCCCATCATCATTACACGATGCTGAGTGGTACTGGGGGAATATCAGTAGGTGAGTTTTTTTTAAACTGTAGTAATGTATTTTAACTTAAATGGTATCTGCCATTTCTGTCCAGGACTAGAAATGGCAGGAGGAAAATTTTAAATGGACATCAAACAGTGAGTAAGATGTTGGTGTAGGATTGTAATAAAATACTGTAATAAATTCACAGTTCTGGGCAGTGGTAAAAGCAGATTAATGTAATTATTGTGGAACTGCTCAGGTGATGACACATTATCCAGGGTAATCAACCCATAGAGGTTGATATGATTTGGGAGAAGAAGAGAGTATGCATATTACTTCCATATAGAAATTCATTGGAACTAATTAAATAATTTAATAGCAACTAACAAACTAACCAGCCAACCACCTAAATATAGGAAAACTCCAATTTTACATATTTATGGGGACCAACCACTGTTTCATAAAATCCAGAAATCAATGTTTGTGTGGGCATTTGGCTGAAACCATACAGAAAGTGCAGACAATTGAAGAAAATGCAGAGTGCAGGAAAGGAAAATCAGGGATTTACTTTAACTTCATGGAACAGGTACTTCTTGAAAAGCTAGTCATTCCTCAGCTAATTGAGATATTCTTTATGTTGAATGGAACTCAAAGGTTCATCACTGCATTCACAGGACACTCCACCCCTATTTGTTCCTATCCCGAACCACATCAATCCAGTCCTTGCCCTCCCATCCTGTTTATTGAATATTTGTCTTAATATTATCCTGCTTTGGTCTTTTAAGTGGTCTCTCCACTAAATCCCTGTACAGACGTCTCCTATCCCCCATATGTGCCGCATGTCCCATCTATCTCATTCTTCCTGATTTGATCACCTGAATGGTATTGCCAATAGGAATCAATGAAATGAATTCAAACGTGCTGTGCCATTGGCCTTGTCTGAAGCAGGTGTTCCTTTGCATCTGTCTTATGCACATACACAGAGAGAGATGAAAGGGGATAGGGTTCATTGAGGTCCTTTCTAAGCTGTGAGCACCTTTACATAAAGTTTGGGAACCATCACTTGCGCTAAAGCTTTTTATGTTTATGTTGGCATCAGAAATTTATCATGCTTTTTTATTACAGTTTATGTATGTTTATACAATAAGTGGCAGTTTTTAAAAATCAGTATACTGATATTATAAATATTAATTCTGTGTTCTAATTGTAGTGCTGTGAAAGAAAAAAAACAACAAAAATCTTGAGGTGCAAATCAGAATGGATATTTCATTTTTGGATATGTTACATGTGTTGAGATGTTTCTGTACAGTATCAGAGTTTATTCATATAGTCATATAAACAGAGTTACAATCATATCATTTTTTTAACAAGAAGTTGTACTATCTTGAAAATTTCAGAGAAGAAGTTAATGAAAAGTTTATGGATAAACCAGATGGAACTTTCTTAGTGCGAAATGCATCAAACAAAAGTGGCGAATATACTTTGACCTTACGGAAAGAGGGGACTAACAAATTGATCAAGGTCCTTCAGAGAAATGGCAAGTATGGCTTCTCAGAGCCATTTAAATTTGATACTGTCACCGAGCTTATCCACCATTATCGCACCACATCCTTGGCACAATACAACTCAATGCTGGATATCAAATTGCTTTATCCAGTGTCACGAAAAGAAAAGGTAAGAAATGAAGTATCATTGCTTAGAAATTTCCAAAATATTTCTTTAAAGTTTGTCAGAAATCATTTATTAATGGAGGAAAAATGCTAAGCTTCAGATAATTTCTACATCTCAGGATTTTCCTGCATGAGTACTGACTACAGTATTGTTTGTAGATATGCTGTAAACACCTGTAAGACATTGTCTTAATTTATCAGTTGGAAGACTGATATACAAGTTATAAAATGTGAGAACGTCATAATCTTGTGTGGGTGTAGGGAGGTTCAGTGTGAGTTGTTGCTAAGGTTTGCATTTACCAGTCTAAAATATAAGAATAACAAACAGAATATAAGTTGCACTTTGCCTCAGTTCTGCATGTCTCTGCTATATGTTGTTATTCAAAAGGAACAGCTTGTGAAATTTACTGGACAAAGAACCCACATACCTAAAGAACACCAGTCAGGTCTTTGTCAGTGAAGTAGTGATAGCAAATCCTGCTGCTTAGACTCTGTCATGCCAACATATTTTCTTGTCCTTCAAGAAAACTGCTATTGCTGCTTGTATAATCTTGACCACTCCATGGACTGTTACTGTCCTAACACCGCTTCCATCTCAAAACCTGTGGAATGTCAGTGAAACAAGCTTCATCTCCATTTCATTTGAACATGCTTTTTGAAATTCTGAACCACAACCCATAATTTGCACTCTTCAGCCATATTGTTGGAAGCAGTTATATGTCTAATACAGTAAATATTTTGTGATTCAGTAATGAATGCAGAGTCATGACCCACATTTCTGCACCAAATAGTGCATTGTTAGTTTTATTCAGAGTTCCTCTATGGAATGAAGTAGGGGGAGAAATGGAGTTGATGGCAAGACAGGGCAGAAATTTAAGACTGTGGTCACCTTTTTTCTTAGTACAGTACAATTCCTTTAGTCTAGTATTCACAGGACCAGACAGGTACTGGATACTGACCTATGTTCTTACAGTTAATTTTTTGTTACTGCTCCTATACTTGGGCTGCACAACTAATCAGAGGAGTACTCCATTTGAATATCTGCATCAGCTTTTGGTTCAGGGGTATCAGGGTCCTTTTTTATTTCTTCTGGAGTCTCTTCAGTTTTTACCGAGGATGCTGAAGGATGAGGAGAATGTGGATCAGGAGTTACTGTACCAGAATAAGTTGATAGAATAAGAGACAAGGGGTTAGGAGATAACCATTTTAGTCAATCAAGAGACACTCTCAGAGGACTTGGGACTGTTTCCCTCAACTACCAAAGTATCAGCTTCTGGATTACAGTAATTCTATAGTATAAAATATCTGTGTATGAATTAGGCATTAGTTTGTAGCAGGATTCAGGTTGGTGAATTCTGATTGCTAATTGTGAAGGATGTATGTTCTACTGGCATTCATATGTTTTGGTTGTGCCACTAACTGCCCAAATTTTGATAATCATTAAACTGAGAACAAGCAATGCAAGTTGTCCTTTAATATCACTTACAGCTTTCAAGGGAGAAATCCTCATTTTTAAAACCAATAATATTCCAATCTGTAAAAGAAATGAAGTTAAAAAAGGTAAACCAGTTCCGTTACGGGCCTGGAGTGGCCCAGAGGGTTCCAGGAAGTTAAGGTTCCCAGGTTTCATGACAGTGGCACAGGATGGTGGTAAGGTTGTCAGCCCTACGCACTGGCTGCCTTTACCCCCAGGAATGCTCCTGGTACTCATTTCTGTTGGAGGCTGAGTCGACCCCAGGGCCATAGTGCGATTGAAAGGATTTTATGTCAATGAAAAATCCACTGACACTAGCAGGGATCGAACCAGCGACCTTCTGATTTGTAGCACAGCACCTTAACCACTGTGCTACCATGGTCCCCCAAAAGAAATGAAGTTATAGACATGAATGTCACTCATGCTTTTTATGCCAGTATTACTATATTTGACTTCTGGTTGCAGTGGATGTATTGTTGCCACTGTGCAACTTTTAAGAACTGTTTTCTTTTCCACCAGTAATAACTGCCAGTGACTTTCTAAAAGCATATTGTCTTCCCATGCCTGTACCCACTAGATATTCTTGTGAATAGGGCACTTGTCAGGTTATGTTTTTTTTTCTCACTAAAGTAAATGTCTGCACCTTTTAGTGTTGGCCTTGGCGCAATGTACAGACCTTTAATTCTTCACATGCTACCAGCCTGCATACACCATACTGTCTTGAATGCATATACAGGTACCATAAATTTAAAATCCCTCCATTGTAGGCAGTAGTTGGAATTTGAATGCTGTCTTCCTTGAAGGGTTAATATAGTTATGCTGAATTCTTATTTTGCAGGGACATGATGTTCCCGGTTTTGGTGATATGGTGTCAATTGCTGAGAAGCTTATGAACATCCACAAAGAATACACAGCTAAAGTAAAAATGTATGAGGCTTACTCAGAAGACTTTCTATTCACGAATCGGGATATCTGTTTAAAACAATATGCTTTGGAAGCCTTCCAGGTGGCTGTGAACGCATTCGAGGACCAAATTATCTTACTGGAAAATTTCCAGAAGAGTACACAAGCAAGTGAAATGTGGAATGCTTATGACAGCATTAACTTTCTGAAGTGTCACCTGAAGAGCATAGAAGATGGCCGACGACAGGCAGAAGACAACCTGAAGCAGCAGTTTGCATTTAGTCACACTTTAGAAAGAGAGATGGATTCACTGAAGCCAGACATAATCCACCTCTTCAAGCTTAAGGAGAAATATCAAAGGTAAGAATACTTTAAGACATTTGTAATCAAAATAGGTGTTAAGACTTACTGCTTTTGTTCAATTCTCACACAGTACATTACAAATATTGGGAAAATCAAATGCCTGTTTATGAGTGTAGATGTGTGGAAAGAAGGTACAATTACTGAGTTAACTTGTATTTATACTGCATATTTCAGTTATAGTTATATATCAATATGTTTTTATTCATTGTTCAATTACAGGCATACCCTGTGGAATGTCTCACCAGTTAAATGTTATTCCAGTAGAATGCGTTATGGTTTTTAATACCCAGACTTCATAGAATGTACAGATCTCTCAATACAACATTTTTAACAAAACAGTGTGCATGCAGACTGTACATGTTACTGCATATGAAGCAACTTATTAACTTACTTACTTCATACCTACTTATTCCATTGAGCAGAGTCCTAATTAAAAAGTTAACTCTTTTCTGCTAGTCAAGAAATTTCCCACATATTATGGAACCTGAAGGTTCGTTACCTCACTCACAAGTGCCCACCACCTGTCCCTATCCTGAACCAATCCATATCCCCACATCCCACTTCCTGAAGATCCATCTTAGTATTATCCTCCCATCTATGCCTGGGTCTTCCAAGTGGTCTCTTTCCCTCAGTTTTCCCCACCACAACCCTGTATATGCCTCTCCTCTCCCCATACGTGCTACATGCCCCGCCCATCTAATTCTCAATTTTATCATGCGAACAATATTGGGTGAGGAGTACAGATCATTAAGCTCGTCATTATATAGTTTTCTCCACTCCCTTGTTACCTTGTCCCTCTTAGGCCCAAATATTCTCCTGAACACCCTTAGCTTACATTCCTCCCTCAATGTGAGCAACCACTCTTTGTTAACAACTATATCAATTTTTTGGTGATGAAACAATGTTTTAAGCATTTTACATCCTAACGTGATAGTTTGTTACTAATATATAGGCATTTTCCTGTATTTTAGTTTCATTTTAGGAAAGTGGTTGGGGTTTTTGGGTTGATGTAATGCATTATAATTTTTCCCATTTAAAATAATGGGAAATAGGCTCCCAGTTAGCATTTTCACACAGAACACCTGATTTTCAGGAATGGATTACTGATGTTAAGTGGGAGATGGCTGCCATTGGTTTTTTGTAAGAGTGCTGCAAGTTTCTTGATGCAGAAGCAGATGAAAACGTGTTACCGAAAGTTACACAATAACGTAATTTGACAGCCTGTGGCTTGGTTCTAAGTGGACATATGTTACACTTCCATAAGATTACTTTCGTGTTGTACTTGACTTTACTGTGTATACATGTTTTATAGTTTTAATTTTAATTTTTTTTTTTTAATTTTTTTTTGAAAATGTTAGTGCTCAAGACAGATCCTAGATAATATTTTGCTGATGTGTTGTACGCTTTTAATGGTGGCCAGTCAATAATGTAACTGCAAATTGTATTGTTACACAGGTGGCTAAAGCAGTGTGGAATAAGGCAGCAAAGTATCTCACAGTTTTTGATGGCTGAAGAATGTTCTGCAGTGTCCTTGGAACGTCTGCAATCAGATATGAAAGTGGAGGATTTGCCACATCAAAATGAGGAAACCTGGCTTCTGAAGGAATGTAGTCGTAAGAATGCAGAACGTTTGCTGGCTGGCCAACCTGATGGCACATTTCTTGTCCGTCCAAGCCGAACTGGGCAGTTTGCGTTGTCCATCGTGTAAGATATTTTTTTCTGAAAGAATCTGTTTGTCTTTTTTTTTTTTTTTTTTCTCCCCCCCCCTTCCATTTTTTTTTTTTTTTTTTTTCCACTTCCGCTCTTACTAAACCTTCTCATTATAG
>Ga0123355_10012902_pt1 | contig 12970 bp, 13 predicted proteins | sample TergutEmb28metaG_3_FD_89872 | JGI IMG/M metagenome (GOLD analysis project Ga0123355, IMG submission 89872) | Embiratermes neotenicus P1 segment gut microbial communities from Petit-Saut dam, French Guiana - Emb289 P1 | ecosystem: Host-associated > Arthropoda: Insects > Digestive system > Gut ... | reverse complement strand
AAGCTTATCAACGGATGAGCTTGCAAATATCTCCAGTGACAGTAGATTTTCGATACATAACGGAAGTCAAGCAGAGCATTTTGTAAGTTTTCCGAGGGATAATGTCACATACCAAATGCTGCCGGGATTTTTGCGTTTTGCCGAGCATCCGGGAGATAATGCAGAGTTCTTTGCGGAACTTCACGCGATGATGAATCAGCCGCCGATTCCGCCTGTTAAATTATTTGACGGACAGGAAGATGCAGACGGAGCAGATTCAGGAGAACAGCAAAGAAATCTAATCAATGAATTATTGGATTTGATTAACACTGCCTATAATGGGCTGATAAATGAACCTCTCGGAGCAATGTATATTGAGGATGCTATGACTCCTGATACAGAACGGTTGAATATTTTGGAAATCGTGGGGTTAATTCCACAGGCTCTTTCGCTTCCTGTGATAAATGTTATAAGAGATCCTTTAGGCACTCTTTCAAACACCGCAGACTATGTGTTGCTGCTGACATACAGCACATCTATGTTTTCAAACTACTCAACGTCAAAACCGGACGGTATAGGAATGACCAAGGACAATATCCGGCATGACGAACTTGTAAAGACTGTAAGCGGTGTGCCGATGAGTCCGGAAGTAAACTATTTTTATCAGTCAGAACTGGAATACCTGTATCATGGGAGTAAAAATGCCGCTACAAATCTAAGTGCTGTAACAAGGCTATTGCTTTTGGTGCGAATAGTGTGCAACTACGTCAGAGTGTTTAGTGTTGCTGAAATTAACAAGATAGTCGCAAGTATAAAGGCCTCGTTTTCGTGGGCACCACCTCTTGCGCTCATTTTAGGAGAACTCGCCCGCGCGGCATTTGTTGCGGCAGAATCTGTAATTGATGTTGCGGCTCTGCGCACAGGGCACAGAGTTCCGTTATTTAAAAATATAGCTGCGGGAGAGTGGATTGCCTCGCCGAGCGGAGTTATTCGTGCGGCAAAGAGAGTAGCTGCGAGCGGCAGCGTAGATGGAAGCTTATTTCCGAATAACAGGGGACAGACATATGTGAACTATATGCAGTTTTTCTTTCTTACAAGAGCGCTCTTTTACACAGGTACTGATGGTGATGCGGCAACGGAACTGGCAAGACGGATTGGTGATCTCATTGAATGGAACATAATAAATTTCCAAAGCAGGAGCAATGCGGACGAAAATTTGATGGCTGCGGCACTTAGCCGCCATGACAGATTCAGGTTAGCCGATATGAAAACAGATTTCAGCATTACGACGACAGTTGATCTTCGTATGATGTTTTTATCAATGGCCTTTGCGCAGGATTTCTCAGAGTCCGGAGGAATTGGGATGCCCCAAACATTGCCTATCAGCTCTACGGTATACAGGGGGTATTGATTTATGAGAATTATGCGGCTTATGCGAAAAGATGAAAAAGGCTATATTGTTGTTGAAACTGTCTGTGCATTCATACCGTTTGTGTTTCTGGTAGTCTCAATTCTGAGTCTTGTAAATATTGTGACACTTCAAGCAAGAGTTCATAATGCACTTACTCAAGCAGCAAAAACTCTATCTGTTTATAGTTATCTTTTGGAAGTAACAGGTATAGCAGACGATCTGACTGCGCTTGATAATAAGGCTGATAATACTGCCAGAGAGATCAATGATTTTTTAGGCGACTTAAACTCTGTCATGAACGGCATCGACATTCTGGCAGGAACGCGCCAAACTGTGGACAGAGTGTATGGATGGGGAGAGGCTGCGATGGGTGATCCGCAAGCTGTCAGGTCGTCGCTGTTAAGTTTTACTGTAAATGAATTGCGGAATCAAGTTTTTGAGCTCATGGTCCGTCCGCTTGTAGGGCGATATTTGATGAATGGTGACATGACAGGTGACGAATATCTTCAAAGTGTGAGAGTTGTTAACAGCCGTACCGGGGCTGCCGGGCTGGATGCGCTGGAGTTTTACAGATTTAATAATTTTGGGCTTGGAAATTCAGTTCTGATTGACAAGGATGGCAATGTTAAGCTGACCGTAGAATACGAAGTTGAATATACATTCGGGGTGTTGCCTTTGCCCTTTAATCCGACACTCAGGATAACACAAACCGCAGTCACAAAAGCGTGGCTCAACGGCAGCGGGAGGGGATATTGGTGATGAGGTCTGATTTGTTTACTCTGATTTTTCATGTCATGATTTTGATATTTGGCGGCATTGCAGCAGTTTTTGATATTAAAACAAGGCGGATTCCGAACAAGCTTGTACTTGTGATGCTTGCAGCGTGGATTTTGGCAGTAGTACCCAAGCTTTTCCTTGATATTGATGCGGCGGTTGCACATATGGTGAATTCGATTTTGGGTTTTCTGATTGGCGGAGGACTGTTTGTACTTGTGTATCTCTTGAGCCGCAAGGGGCTTGGCGGAGGAGATGTGAAGTTTATGGCAGTTTCAGGATTGTACATAGGTTTTGGGGGTGCAATTTCAACAATATTCATCGGCTCAGTACTGGCTGCAATCACAGGAGGAGCGCTGATACTTTTTAAGAAAATAAAGCGCAAAGACCCCATTCCGCTTGTGCCGTTTTTGTTTGCAGGAATACTGGTTACGGTTTTACTGCAAGGGTGAGCATTCTAAAATTTCACAGATTACCAAGGGCCTTTAACGAAGTCAGGCGGCACACCAAAACCGTAAACCACGTATAAATAGAAGATATCCGATGTTTATTGGATTTGAGGGGGTGAGAAAGTGCAAAAAGGCATTAGAATTCTGATTGGATCAGGATGCGTTTTATTGCTTCTGATAACTTGGATTATAGCAGTTAATGTACAAACCCCTACCCAAAGACAGCTTGTGCTTATCGTTGAAGCCACGGAATTTATGAATGACGGTGTGTATGTACGTGCGGTTCCACTGTTAGAAGAAGCATCAGGGATAAACGCAGCGAACACAATGATAGCAGAAGCTAAACTCAAAGAGGCTTATCTTGCCCTTATAGACACCAGAGGATTCAGCCGCAGATATATGGGACTTCTTGAAAGGCAGATGAGCAGAAGAGATGCAGATTCAGGAGTTTTTGCTGAAGCGGCGAACCACCAGTTGAGAAGCAACAGAATTCCTGAAGCGCTTTTAACCTTGAAAGACGGTATTGAAAGGACAGGATGCTCTAATCTTGTTGCGCTGTATGAATTGAATCGCTATGCTTTTGAGATAATCCGCACGTCATTTGAGTACATCTCTGAAATCAGCGGCGGTATGATGCAGGTAAGGCAAGATGGGATGTGGGGGATTGCGGGGAGCAATGGGATTATATTGATTCCGTGTGAATATGAAAAAATCAGCACATTCAGTGTTGACAGAGCTATTGTTAAAAAGGATGGTGAGATATTTGCGCTCGACAGAAATAACAATAGAATAGCCTTGCTTCGGGGCGATGCACAGGATTTTGGAAATTTGGCAGACAATAGAATTCCTATACTTATTGATGGAATGTGGAGACGGTCTACCGGTGATTTCACGATAGGGAGTGTAGAGTTTGATGAAATTTTAACATATTCTTACGGATATGCAGCTGCAAGCGTGTCCGGCAGATGGGGGGTTATAGGGTTTGGAACAGATTGGCTTGTGCAGCCCGAATTTGACGCAATCATAACCGATGAACTTGGGCGCTCGTATGGACAAGGGGCTGTATTTGTACGGATGAGAGATAGGGTTTATTTGATTGCCGATGGGAAAATTGCCGGTGAGCCCTTTGAAGATGCGCGTCCGTTTACAAATGAGGGATACGCAGCGGTTAGGAGAAACGGAAAATGGGGATTTATTGATATAGATGGTGTAGTGAAAATTGATTTTGTTTTTGATGATGCACTTTCATTTGGGCAGCATCTGGCAGCAGTCAGAGTAGGTGAGTATTGGGGGTATATCAGCAGATATGGGCAAATTGTGATTCCGGCAGAATATTTAACAGCAAAGAGTTTTTCAAACGGACGCGCACCGATACAGACAGAGCGCGGTTGGCAAATTATCACCTTATTAGAGTTTAAAGAGAGGACAAGACTATGAGTTACAAGTATAAAATAAAATGTGAAGATGATCTTTTAACAGGAGCGACATTGACTGTCACGATTCCTGAAAGCGACTTGGACAAAAAGGCGTTATACACGATTCTTTTTGATACGCCGTCATTTATTCTTCCGTTTAACTGTGTATATGTAGATGGGGAAATTAGATTTGTTTACAGAATAGGCCATTACAGCAAGTTGCAGCATTTGGCGGGGAGTTGGGCAAGAAACGATTATATTGAGCTTTGGGCCGGTCTTGTCAGTCCTTTGCTTGAGTGCGAAGATTGGTTTATGCAGTCCAGTTCCTTTTTGATCCAAACAGAGTATCTGTTTTACAACGAAGAAACGAAATCTGTCTGCTATATATACATCCCCTCAGTCAACTATATTTCGGATCATAGCAGCATGAAAGAGCTGGTCGTGGACGTGTCAAAGCTGATTTCCGTTGATGATGCGTATTTGGAAAATAAGCTGCTTAAAGCGATAATCAAGAGCTATGATTCTGAAGATATATTGAAGATGCTCAGAGCGCATACGTCGGAAGTTGATGTGCTTTCTGATATGTCATTTTCGGCGGGAAGCTATGCCGCGAATAGTCCGCCGGGAGAAAACGGTATGCCGGATAAACCGATAGCTGCGTACCACACGGACTCAAGTGTTGCTGCACCTAAGTCCGGTTATGCACAAGAAAATAAGCCGGTATATGATGCCGGTAATCAGGAGTATTCTGATTTGGATTTTGGAGATGTCATTATTGATATTCCGGAAAAAGGGGCAAAAACAAAGAAAGACAGAAAAAAGCAAAAAGATAATGAGGGCAAAAGCAGCGGCGGTATATTCGGGGGTATATTTAGGAAAAAATCCGAAAAGGCGAAGAATGTAAGTTAATTAGTGACAGATGCAGTGAGATTATCGGGTGCAGGATATTTGGAAGCTTATGGTGATTATGATTTGCGCACATTGAGTTGACGATGAGCGCATAATGTGATATTATTCTGGTGAAAATAAATTTATCGGTTGCTCGTATAAAACGATGAGTTGCCCGGAATAAGGAGTAATAATTATGTCGGTAAATACAAGTACAAACACAAATATAAATATTCGTGTAGATGCTGATGTGAAAAGCAAAGCTCAAGAGGTGTTTTTGGCTTTAGGGCTGGATATGACTACTGCCATTAATATCTTCTTGAGGCAAGCAATAAGAAAAAATGGGATACCATTTGAGCTGGTAGTGGAAGCGCCTGAACAAAAGAGCCGCAAATTCGGAAGAATGAAAGGGAAAATGTGGGAGGCAGACGACCATGACTGGTTTGAGCCATTAGAGGATTTTAAGGAGTATATGTAATGGACATATTGTTAGATACTCATGTTGTGTGGTGGTTTCTGAAAGGCAGCGAAAAAATACCGACATCTGTTAAAGACACTATTTTCGATGCTAAAAACAAAATATATGTAAGCATTGCCACAGCATGGGAAGTTGCTATAAAAATGAGCATTGGCAAACTGAGCTTTGACGGAGGCATTGATGGATTTATTGAGGCTATAGAAAATGAAAATTTTGCGATGATGGAAATATCCACGGAACATATAAAAATAGTTACTGACTTGCCGTTTATCCATCGTGATCCTTTTGATCGTATACTTGTTGCGCAGGCTATAGCAGAAGATATATCTGTTATGACCACTGATGCGAATATGTTAAAATACGACATAAAACCTGTTTGGTGACAAGCCGGAAAGCAAAACTCAATAGAAAAGCCCATCGGAATTTGACATTCGACGGGCTTTTTTCGATCAATTCGATATTCAAAAGTTAAATATAATCGGAAGCAGTGATGTTAGCGTCTGCCAAATCCGCCACCGCCAAAACCTCCGCCGCCCCGGCCACCGCCGAAACCGCCACCGCCGCGGCCGCCAAAACCTCCGAACCCACCGCCTGAACTACCGCCGAAGCCGCCGAAACCACCGCCGCTTGGCGGGCGACCTCCACCGCCGAATCCTCCGGGACCACCCGGTCCGCGAGGGCCTCGCGGACCTCGCCAATTATTGTTACGCCACATGCGATGCGGGCGCCTTGCACCAAAAATAAACCACCAATGATACGGACGCATAGGAATTCCCATATGTGTGTGGTATTGTCTATACCTTGCTCTGTCATTGCCGATAGACATTACGACAATAATAACAACAATAAATATCAGCATAATGAAAGGCATAATCAAGCTCATTATGGCAAAATCAGGATAAGCACTTTGAGGCCCCGCAGCACTGCCTTGCGGAGCATAAACTCCACCTTGAGGCACACCGTAGAAATCAGCAAACCATGAAAAAAGAACATCACATGTATTGCGTACAGCAGTGTCAAAATTACGATTGTCTACTTCAGGCCAGAAATAAGTATCTAAAGTTCTTCCGATTTTATCATTTGTCCAAACACTTCTGATTCCTGCACCAACAGTGAGCCAACCGCGGTATTCCTCTGTAGCCAAAAGAAGAAGCATACCGTTATTTTGCTGAGCATCCCCAACTTGCCAGTCATTAAAGAGCTGCATGGCAAATTCATCGGCATATACATCACCCAGATATTGCACCGTAACAACGACGATTTGAGCACCCTGCCCAAGTTCCATAAGGCCGTGATTAGCATCTATGATATCGTTTCTCGTCGCACCTGTCAGCACACCGGCTGTATCATTGACAAAAAATTCATAGCTCGGCTCTAAAGCCATAACAGCAGAACTTAACAAAAGGGTGAGTATCATGACAGTTATAAAGATGGTAAATAATTTTTTCAATATACACTCCAATCCAATATGGTCAGCGAAAATATAGTCTGCACTTTATAAAATCTGCATTATCTTCAAGACAAACGAAACGTAAGAGGCTCTCTGACTCCTAGAAGTCTGCCAATCTCGCGCAAAAGAATATTTTGCTCGGAAAGTCGTTCAACCAAAAACGCATTATATTGAGAATTGCTTATTGCGGTTATTGCTCCGTTGAATGTTGATGATAATTGCCGAAGTGCATCTTTGTCTCGTTCGGTCAAGTCTGCTTGTAAAGCAGCATCTTCAAGGTCAGAAAAAGCAAACTGCATAGCAAATGTGGAAAGTTGTTTACCAAAAATGTCTTCAGCAGCTAAAAAGTCTCGTTGAGCAGTAATCAATGCATCAGCCTTATCTTCAAGTTCAGGATAGTTTCTCATGAGTGTTGCAAGCGAAAGTGCAGCGTCAGCAGCATTTGAAAGATGCCTGTAAATACTTGCTTGCGGACGCCCATCCTCAAGGATAAAGCCATCAAAAAAGTGAGCTTCAATTTCACGGGTGACCCGGTTAGCTGAACTATATACGCCAACTAATGTCGATGCAATTACAACAACAACGACAATCAATATAGCAAAACTACGCTTTTTCAGTAATTTCATATACAGCCCCTAGACACTTGCGTTATTATTTATTCATCTCCAAAAGCTTCTGCTTGAGTTCGCCCTCAATGCGCCCCAACTCAACTTCGGCAGAACGTCTGCGCTGTGAACCCTCGGCTTGAATAGATCTGACTTCTTCAAGAGTCTCTATAAGCTTCTGGTTGGTGTTGACCAGAGTTTCCATATCGACGACACCGCGCTCGGATTCCTTTGCGATCTCAACCGTGCCGGTCTTGAGCTGTTCGGCGTTTTTCATAAGCAGCTCATTGGTCATGTTTGTAACTTCACGCTGCGCTTCCATAGCCTTTTGCGCATTGTACATGCCGAGTGCGAGAACCATTTGACTTTTCCACAGTGGAATAGTATTAACAATAGAAGTCTGAATTTTCTCTATCATCAGAGTGTCATTGTTCTGAATCATACGGATTTGTGGTGCCATCTGAATAGAAACCATTCGTGTAAGCTCAAGATCGTGCAATTTCTTTTCAAAGCGGTTAATCATGTTTACATAGTCGTTTGCCTCTTGAGCATCTTCGGGCTTTCCGCTCTCGGCAGCTTTTGCCTGAAGCTTCGGCAATTCGACAGTTATGCATTCGTGCAGCTTGTGTTTACCGGCGATGATATACATTGACAATTCCTTAAAATATGCCTGATTGACATCATACATTTTATCGAGCATTGCAGTATCTTTAAGCAAAATAATCTGATGCTTTTCAAGCATCTCCGCAATTCTGTCAACATTGGCAGAAACTCTGGCATGTTCAGTTCTCAGCGCCTCGATACGATTGCGCACTCGGCGCTTTAGGCCCAGAATGCCTTTTTTCTCATCCTGATCGGTAGAGAAACCTTTAAGTTCCACAACCAGACTTGAAAGCATATTGCCGACATCGCCCATGTCCTTAGTCTTTACACTCTTAAGAGTGCTTTCCGAGAAGTTTGCAATATTTCTCTGAGAAGCAGCACCGTAAGTAAGGACAGCGTTAGTGTCCTTGATGTCAATTTTTGAAGAAAACTCCCGAACCATTTTTTGTTCATCATCACTAAGCTGATTGATGTCAAGTTGTGTTGCCTGATCGGCGGTTTGTTGTTCAAGTTCCGCGACATCCGGTATTGCAGGAGCAGCCGGGGTGCCGGAATCCGGATTAAGTGTGAGGCTGGGCACATATTCCATAGCGCTCATATCTTGCATGATAAATCTCCTTTTAAATCATAAATTACTTGTATTAAAGCAGTCCATCCCTCTTTAGTATAGTCTTAAGAACATCAATGTCAGTCTCAATGTCAAGTGCCTTATTTGCAAAAAGGGAATCGAAAAACTTCTTATAACTCACTAAAATAGTATCAAGTGCAGTGTCAATCTGCTCCAGTGTGCCGGTGATATTATCACCGCCCGGGCCTACCTTGCCGAATCTATCGTATGTGTGCAATAATTTGATGGTCGTCGGCAAGTAAAAATCAGAAAAACGCTTTACCTGGTTATAAACATCAGGTTCAATCAAGAGTTTTTTGAAAATACTGTTAGTAACCGAGATGATCTCATTCAGTTTATCCTGTATATCCGTATTCGGAATGGAATCCCTGAGAGTACGCATTTCGCTGACAGCTCTTTCGCCCTCTGCGAGCATAGCGTCGATTTTCTCATCGCCTGAACGTTCAGGCTCAACAGGCACTTCAACAAACTCAACTGTTCCGGGGAAAATCCGCGACAAAACGACATAAGTAAGAGCCGCGAGACAAACAAGAACTATCAGATGCCAAGTGCGGAAGAGAGGGAAAATCAAGCAATACAAAACCCACACAGCACCAAAACCGTAGACAGGTATTGCAGATTTTCTCTTGATTTCTATCATTTTTGCCTCCGTATGTATTTTCGTATGCCGCTTATATGTCGGCAGCAAATCAATCAAATAGGCTCATTTTGCCACATAAGTATTGACCATTATATACCATTGGTATATTATAATCTATAACAACTAACATTAATTGCATTAAATTTTTGTAAAATACAGATTAAATCGCGGACACGGAGAAGCATGTGATAAAGGTAGCGCCGTCGATATTATCGGCGGATTATACAAAACTCGGTGAGGAAATAAAAAGCGTATCCGGTGCGGACTACCTGCATTTTGATGTTATGGACGGAGTGTTTGTTCCAAACATCTCGATAGGGTTGCCCGTGCTTGAGTCTGTGCGGAAAATCACAGAGATGACCCTTGATGTTCATCTTATGATAACAGAGCCGTTTCGATTCACAGCGCGGTTTGCCGAGACGGGAGCGGATATCGTTGTATTTCACGTGGAAGCTGAGACCCCGGAAAACATAAATAAGGCACTTGATGAACTTCACGGTCTCGGAAAAAAGGCGGGGTTGTCAGTCAAGCCGAATACACCTGCGGATGCGCTTATCCCTTATATGGACAAACTCGACATGATACTGGTTATGACCGTTGAGCCGGGATTTGGCGGGCAAAAATTCATACCGGAAATGCTTCCGAAGATATCTAATCTCCGGGAGTATATAAAAAATCAAGATTTAAAATGTGATATTGAAGTTGATGGCGGTATCAATTTGGAAACCGCGAAGCTTTGCGTAAATGCCGGGGCAAATGTTCTGGTCGCCGGAAGCGATATATTTAAAAAAGCAGACCGGGCAGCTCGGATAGCCGAGTTGCGGGCTGTTTAAAGGAATGGTCATTAACATGGATTTTTTCCCATCAGCACTGGAAAATCTAATTGATAAATTTGCAACACTGCCGGGAATCGGACGCAAAACAGCGCAACGATTGGCGTTTTATATAATCTCTTTGCCCGATGGTGATGCACAAGATTTTGCCGAAGCGGTGACGATGGCAAAAGATAGTGTGCGCTGCTGTGAGATTTGCCTGAATTTGACAGATGGCGAGATTTGTGCCGTTTGCAGAAATGAACGCCGGGAAACAGGCGTGATTTGTGTGGTTTCAGACCCTAAAGGTGTTTTGGCTATTGAACGCTCACACGAGTTTAACGGAAGATACCATGTTTTGCACGGAGTTATTTCACCGATGACCAATGTAGGGCCTGACGATATAAGGATAAAAGAGTTGATTGCCCGTGTTGCGCAAGGCGGAATTGAAGAGGTTATAATGGCGACAAACCCTGACACAGAGGGGGAAACGACCGCCAGATATGTTTCGCGTTTGCTCAAGCCATTTGAGGTCAAAGTTACACGGCTTGCTTATGGCATCCCTGTCGGCGGAAGTCTGGAATTTGCCGACGATGCGACACTCATGCGTGCACTTGAGGGGCGGATGGAATTATAGTATAGCGATTCAGAAATAACTAGCATTTTCTCACACAGTCTTTTTCCGCCTAACTGCGTTGAAATTATTTGAAAGACCACTGGTATTCCTGCATAATTTCGCCTTGCCAGACGAAAAAATGCTGCGCAATTAAATACCAGTTATTTCTGAATCGCTATACTAGCGCATCATATTTTAGTGTATTAAGGATTAGTTCATGTGTCCTTCAAAACATGAACAACAAAAAAACAAAATTTTAAGGAGTATTACAAGCTAATGGCTGAAAAATTGAAAATAATTGCTCTTGGTGGCCTCAATGAGGTCGGCAAGAATCTCACGGTGTTTGAGTATGGTCAGGACATGATCATCGTGGACTGTGGGCTTGGCTTTCCCGATGACGACATGTATGGCGTTGATATAGTCATACCTGACGTAACATATCTTGTGAAAAATCATCAAAAAATCAGAGGAATCATCCTCACTCACGGACACGAGGACCATATCGGTGCGCTGCCTTATGTAATGCGCGAAATCAATGCCCCTGTGTTTGCGACTCCGCTCACAGCAGGGCTGACAGAGATAAAGCTTGCAGAACACGGATTGCTTGAAAAAACTGCACTGGAAGTAAGAAAACCGGGCGACAAAATCTCTCTCGGTTGCTTCAAGGTAGAATTTATTCATGTCAATCACAGCATCCCCGATGCAGTTGCACTTGCAATTAAAACACCTGTGGGCATGATTATACACACTTCGGACTTCAAGATAGACACAACCCCGGTTTCCGGCGGCATGATAAATATAGCCCGCTTCGGCGAACTTGGTCAAAGAGGTGTACTTGCCCTGCTTTCCGACTCGACGAATGTAGAAAAACCGGGATATTCTCATTCTGAACGCAATGTCGGCGAAAGGCTGGATGAACTCTTCAACGGCTGTAATAATAGGATTATTGTCACGACATTTGCCTCGAATGTTCATAGAGTTCAGCAAGTCATAGATTGCGCTGTGAAATACGGCAGACATGTTGCAGTAACAGGGCGCAGCATGGAAAATGCCATGCGCGTTTCCGCTGAACTTGAATGTATAAAAGTTCCGGATGGACTGCTCATGGAACTCAGTCAAATCAAAAATCTGCCCCCTGAAAAGATTGTCATAATAACGACAGGCAGCCAAGGCGAACCGATGAGCGCACTTTACAGGATGGCATTTGCAGGGCATCGCCAAATTGAAATCAAGTCCGGCGATAGGGTAATTCTGTCCTCATCGGCAGTACCCGGAAATGAGCGGATGGTAAGTAAGGTAATTGATGAGTTGTTCCGCAGAGGTGCAGATGTGGTGTATGATAAGACCACGGATCTTCATGTTTCGGGACACGCCTATCAGGAAGAGCTGAAAATGGTTATGGCGCTTACCAAGCCTAAGTTTTTCATCCCGGTACATGGTGAGCAGAGGCATTTGAGCACTCATGCAAAGATAGCAAAGCAGATGGGCATTATTCCGAAAAATATTATGGTTTCGGATATCGGTCATGTTGTAGAGCTCAACAGTAAGAGCATCAGCAGAAACGGAACTGTTCCGTCGGGCAAGGTGCTTGTTGATGGCACAGGTGTAGGAGATGTCGGGTCGGTTGTTCTGCGTGACCGTAAGCATCTCGCACAGGACGGAATGGTTGTTGTTATCGTGAATCTGTCAAGCGAAGACGGCAGTTTGGTGACAAGCCCTGATATTCTCACGCGTGGTTTTATCTATGTTAAGGAATCCGAAGAACTCATGCGTGAACTCAAAGAAGTAGTTGTCGAAACAATTGAGGGCTGTCTTGCGGAAAATGTTTCTGATTGGGCGGCATTGCGGAGTTCAATTAAACGTTCGCTTTCGGAGCATCTTTACAAGAAAACTAAGCGCAAGCCTATGATATTGCCTGTTATTACTGAGATATAGGTGTTTAAAATGTCACCGATTAGAGGGCAAGATGTGGGTTTGGGTTCTTGGACTCGAAGTTTGTATTTTTAGCGATTTCGTCGTAGAGGCTATTGAGCGCCGAACCCACCGTCTGTCGTAAGCCCTTTTCGGTGCTTTCCACTCCGTTTTCATTGCCTTGCGTCAGCAAGGCTGCTTCAAACGAAGCGAAAATCACTCGAAAATGACTATACGGCAGACGATGGATTCGACACCCAACAGCCTCAAACATGTTGCGCTTCTAACTATTTAAGAATTACTTCCGGCTT
>Ga0123355_10012900_pt1 | contig 12971 bp, 4 predicted proteins | sample TergutEmb28metaG_3_FD_89872 | JGI IMG/M metagenome (GOLD analysis project Ga0123355, IMG submission 89872) | Embiratermes neotenicus P1 segment gut microbial communities from Petit-Saut dam, French Guiana - Emb289 P1 | ecosystem: Host-associated > Arthropoda: Insects > Digestive system > Gut ... | reverse complement strand
TATATATATATATATATATACATATATATATACACACTTTCTTCCATTCCCTTACGAGAGTCTATGTAACATTTCATATTATATTTCATTTTTACGGTGTTCGTACTGTTCTCATATTCCCCTGTGCCATCTAGGAGTAGAATCCGTCAGTCCTTGAGACAAAAGGTATGTCACTAACATATTTGGGCTTCAAGCATCTCACTGCGAGTCGTTTCACAGAAATAGCCAACCACAGTTATGATAATGTGTTTATATTTAAAATGAAGCCCGACGTATATACCTGTGTCTGACTTTTCTACATGAACTGCTTTGGAACTGAAGCCGAGAGGCTACCAACTTAACTGCTGTCAGTGTTTGACATTCAGATGACCGTGCAACGTGATATATTCTTATAATTTTAATTCAGAATATTTAACAACACTGACAGCTTGCTAGCAAGCAGTCAGCATAACCTGCATGACGTATACCATTGCTGTGTGTCCAGTGCTGGACTCCTGATGATGGACAGAGTAACTGTCCGAAACATGTAGAGTTTCATTCCAAAAATAAATTTGAGAAATTAGTGCATCTCGTTGGTCTTATACGAAAGCTGTCAGTGTTGTTAAATATTCTGAATTATATATATATGCATATACATATATGTATGTATATATGTATATGTTTATGTATATATGTATATGTGTATATATGTATGTATACATAATATATAAAATGTACAGGAGGTGGTTAAAATTGTAGTCTCGTTGACGAACTCGATGAATTTTGAAAAGTATGCTTGGAATTTCAACTGTAACCGTAGAATAATAAGAGTAACTATATTTTTCTGCAGCTACTTCGTATTGTGAAGCAGTCTGGGAAGGTTCGGGCAAAGTTTACTTCTGATATCGTATTAAAAAGTAACGAAAACTGTTAAGAAACCACTACAGACCAATTCGAACATCAGAACTCCTATTGGCCCAGGGGGATTCTGAAACGGAATTTAGACTCCATTTCGCGTACCGGTTTACGGTAGAGAGAGAAAATCTTGTGCCCAGAGCGCAGTTTGAATCCAGATGTAAGAGATTTGTGGTTCTTATGGTGGTGAATACTGAGAATGTGGTCTTGTAGCATGTGGCATCGTGTGGTTCGATACATAAGGTATGAGGTTTCGGGGAACTTTTTTCTCCATCTTCTGCATTGAAGAAGGAGCCAGCCTCTTCTCCGAAACGTCGCTGTATATGTACCAAGCAACATTACGTCACGGAGGTACGTAGTGGCGCAATTGGTTGAGGCAATGCGCTACAAGCTGGAAGGTTGCGGGTTCGATTTCCGATGATGTCATTGGAATTTTTCATTGACATAATCCTTCTGGCCGCAATATGGCCCAGAGGTCGACTCAGCCTCTAATAGAAATGAGTACCAGGAATATTTCCTGGGGGTAAAAGCGGCCGGTGCCTACGGCTGACCTTACCACCTTCATGTTTCGACTGTTGCAATCTCGGTGTCTTAAACTCCTGGAAACCTCAGCGCCTGTCCAGGCCTCTAGTGGGATTGCTTTACCTTTACATTACGTCACATCCCTGAATACCATTTCTTAAAACCCATATCCCTATGGAATGATTCAATAAAAAATTTTCGGTGTGTGGTCCGTGTACCACATTTCAGTTGTGGCAAGAAGAAGCTAAGCTAGTGTATTGTTAAATGTTATCAATATGTTTATATAGCACTTCCCTTTACCTCTGACGAATTTCGTTTTTCGATGCCATCTTCGCACATAATGTGTCTCATTTTCCTGTAACACTTGCAGAATTTATTACAGTATTTATAGTTCGGAGAGTGTATGCTGCTCTGCCCCGTCAAATCACAATCCCCTTGCCTCTCGTCTTATCTCGCTAGCTGTAGGCTCCAGCTGCTGGCCACTGTGAATATGTAAGTCCTTCATTCGAACCATTCCAGAGGCTGTTTAGTGCACCAGTGTTAACAAAAAAATCATAAAATAGCCTAATTCTTAATGAAATCTTTCAATAATTTAACCATGAAAATATTATTATTATTATTTATTATTTCTTCGTAAAGTTTATGATCAGACAGCCGTGATTTCCCTGATTTCACTAACTCACTTTAATAATGTTAGGTGGCCCGGAACATCTACACAACCCTGAGTTCCTCTTTGGAGAAGTACTTTGCCGGAATATAAGTTTTTGTCCGACTTTGTCACAAGTTGTACTGAAGAATTCAAGCATATAAACTCCAATATCAGCCGCGACCATTGCCTTCCAAATTCTTACTGTTTATTCATGATCACCTTTCCATCTCATTTGTCGCTATATAACCCGCTCTGTAATAGGATGGTTGTCAAATAACTCAAGAATTAATCGGTAATTCACTCAATCAAATAATAGATCTATTAAACATATTTTTGGCCCTGGAGGTAAATAAAGCTGCATGACGTGAGATATCTCGAACGAAAACAGGAAAAGATTTGTCTTGAAGGGTTTATAGCTTGTCTGGAGACTCTGCCTCCTCATTAGTTTCAAGGGGGCTGAGTAGAATAACAAATTGCTAATTAATATAGCAGTCTTTATCGTTGCACCGTTCATTCTTTAGTTTACTTAATTAATACACCAACAAATGCACATATATTCATTTAATGATCTAAAATTCACATTAAAACACTTAAAACGCTCCTACATGTTTCGACCACACAATCATCCTCATGGAGCATACATTATTCCTTGCTAAAGTTATAGTTTAAAAACACTCAGTGATTTACTTCGTTATGTTAGCTTGGTGCTGTGGCAACATGTCGTGTTTTTGTGTGTGAGTCGTACGCTGTTCAGAATGAGTCTGGCTACGGATGTGCGTCGTGCGACGTATAGCGTGAGACTCATTCTGAACAGTAAACGACTCACACAGTACACAAGACATGCTGCCACAACACCAAACCAACGTAACGATATAAATCACTGAGTGCTTTTAAACTATAACATTAGCAAGGAACAATGTATGCTCCCTGAGAATAATCGTATGATCGGAACATGTAGGAGCGTTTTAAGTGTTTTAATGTGAATTTTAGATCATTAAATGAATAGATGTGCATTTGTTGGTGTATTAATTAAATAATATAGTAGTGTTACAGGCTTGAATCTTAGCAGGTAGGCAGGAATGTGCTACCGTCGACTACTTACCTCGCTCTTTCTGCAGAAAGTCCGTTTGTATAAGAGCAATAATGAGTCCTGGATCTGCATTTACTCGTAAGACTCTTTATAAATTACGTCCAAGAATGGGAGATGTTATTTACCGAACCGACGAAAATGTAAGATGTAGGTCTTCGTATCTTCAAAAGGATTTCATAAATATACAGATATAGCTACAGATCTTGTCAGAATTAGAACAGCATTAAGTTCTACTATTCGTATGCTTCTGAAGACAGCTGTACTTTCATGATGATTCAAAGATGAGTCAAGGGCAAACATGGACGGCAGGCACTCTGCTCCGTCTGCTTCATTAAACATTGAAAGTGCAGCTGCTGCGGTTCATCTGCAACTTAGAGAGCACAAAGTGATAAAGCAGTGGCGGTATCACCCTCCTTAATTTCTTGCACAAGACGTTAATGTGTTGTGCACCGTTGGTGCATTGGCACCTGCGGGCTGGCACTAAATTGAAATGTGTGTTTCATTATTGTAGACACAGCCATAAAATTGGGAAGCGCGACTATTAGCTTTTAGCTTCGTCGTGTCTGTTTGTCCGTCTGTATGTCCGTCGCCCGTCTGTCCGGATGGAACAACTCGGCTCCCACTGGACGGATTTTTATGTAATTTGGTATTCGATTATTTTTCGAAAATATTTCGACAAATTTCAAATTTTATTAACATCTGCAAAGAGCAACAGGCACTCTACGTGAACACAAGTGCACATTTTTGACCATATCTGTCTTAATTCTTTTCACAGTGAAAAATATTTCACACAAAAGTTGTAGAGAAAAATCGAAACACACATTTTGTGTTCAGTAACATTTAAAAAAATGCGCCGTTTATGAGATAATATGGAAAAACAATTTAGAGCCGGGCAGGCCAAAGATGATAATATGGCGCATGCGTATTGTATCCTGGATACCTAAGGCTACAAACACATACTCAGAATACGTCATACTTATTGCCTTTTCTCTGCAACAATGGTTGTACGAACGCGCTTCAAGGTTATGTTTTTCTTAAATTGTTTTTATTGTTAATTTCTGGTGTCACTCGTTAAGGGGCGGACACAGAAGATATATAAAAACGGAGTGCATGGTACGACGTTTATACCAAAAGTAAACCAAGTAATACGAGGCTAGATAACTTCACTCTACGGCTGCTTTATCTACGGAGAGGCAGACAGAACGTTTACATAATAGATTTTATAAGCACAATATAGTAGGTATATGTCGGATGCGGTAACATACAGAACAAGACGTCGACCGAAAGAAAACGCATTAAGGGCGGAAAGTATAGTGCGAAGAATATAATTGCACAAAAAAGGAACATTGAAATTGAAGTTTTTTAAATTTTCAAAATCGAACGTCATACAATTTTATTAAAGTGAATAACACAAGAAAACAACGAGGCTGCTAATAACGTAAGGACTGAATTACAAGTGTTGAGACATCATCGCCATTTTGATTGGTGTATGTTTGAATTTTAACATTCCTACATTTTTATAGAAGCTGGCCTGCTAATGGATGGCTGGGTCATAAAGCCGAAACACATGGCTATATAAGAGTAAATAGAGTGATCTGCGGTTAATGCAGAAAACACAATCGGATGTCATTTACAAACACTAAATGGTATTATTACTGGCCTATCACAGACGTTTACTATCTTCTACCATTGACACTGGAATAATGGGTCCGATTCCGCGTGGCATATAGCTATATTTCAACCAGAGGACCTGCGATAGGCTGATACCTATCAGGTAAAGGTAAAGGTAAAATTCACCCTATGACAGGACACGAAGGCCCAGAGTGGGAGTAGAGGTATAGCGCTACTCTTTCTTTAACCTCGGCACTAGATGGGGTGGGTGGTCAACGCCAGGCTCCGGTCGCTTTGCCCCTGGTAAAGACCTGGTAACTATGGTATAGAAGACTAGATGGGCCCCAGAGCCAGTCTGGACGGATGCGGAAAATCTCACCCCACCGAGATTCAATCCCCGGACCGTCCAGCCCGTAGCGAGTCGCTATACCGACTGCGCTATCCCGGCCCCCCCTATCTAAGTAGTCATGACAAAATATCCACATAGAAGTTCAGAAATCCGTGAAACAGGATCCTGTGCAGTGAAGGAGTCTAGCTGCCTAAATGTTGATAATTCTTTACCTTCTGTGAGCCAAAAGATTCCATTCATTATTGAATGGTGAGCAGGCAGTTTGAATCGTAGTGGAGTGCCACATATTTCTCGAGGTACGGGTTGCTAAAAATAAAACTGTACACTATAAATGGCATATCAGTGCTCTTTTCCAGGTTTTCATCCGTAGGAAACTGACCGCTACCGTTACGCTTTGCAGATGCGGATGTATGAATCACACGCTCTAATATAATAAAAACTCAAAACACTCGTATAATTCACATTTAAGTATCCGATCGGACAGTCAGTGTCAACATAATTCTTTAATAAATATAGATTCAATTTAACCTGGATATCTCACGTATTATTAACTACCCGGTCACTACATGCAGAATTTTGAACAAAATCTTATACATGCCGCCTCGATAATTCAAGCTATATTGCTTACAAACTGACATTGCTGCACTTATATATTTCAGTATATATGATACACAGTTACATCCTACACTCCTCTATGTAATTTTATACAAATATTACGTTTATTCAAATTGAGATTTTTTTTTCATTTTTATCTTATGAAGTTTCAGGTCTCAAGTTAATGATTTGCTTTTGTAACTTCAAACTTTTTACTTTCTTATGTATGTGTATGTAGAGCCTGATGATGGCTAATTACTTTAGCCGAAACGTGTAGTTCGTTTATAAATTTATTAATAATATATGTTATGTTTGATGGAGTAGATGATGGTTTTATTCTTATATGGAAAATACAAAGGTAATATTTTACATTAAGATATTCTCAATTCCTTTTCCACGTATATCTTGTATCATCAGTAAATTCAATACAAAAAACAAGAAAATAATCACATCATATACTGTATCTTGCTGATTGGCAAGTTTGTGTAGCCGTGTTCTTATTTCCGAAGCTAATAGTAGCTTAAATAATCTTGAAACTTGTTTTTTTTTATGGAAAATGGGTTTTCATTGCCTTAGTCACAAGAGCTCTTTTGATATTAGACAGTTGCCAAAACTGTATGAGCCCGTTTCAAAATAAAATATCATTCGACTCAGGTGGAAAATTTTTTTAAACCTACCATATTCTGCCATGTGACGCTGTATTTTCTCACGGGAATTAACCAAATTAACCGTATTTTCGGAAAAATCTGTCGCCTCCGTATTCAGCCCTAAATAGGAAGGCAATAGGTTCCTTACAAACGTTGCCAAATTTCTACCTTTCTAGCCAGATTTGCATCTAAGAAGGCAGAAATCTTCATTTTCAGCCGACGTGAGAACGCCGAATGTCACAGGATAAATATTTATCTTGGAATATATAAGATAAATCAGTACGTCACGATTAAGGTTTAGAAAGCTCTTAGATGCAGATTTGGTTGCTTGACTTAAAAATATGTTCGTATTAATCAGTAACTTAAGTAGATTGCTTCGTAAGCCAAGAAGAATTAGGTCGGAAGAATAACAAATGCTGGCGCTGCGGAACGGAACATCTTTTGCCAAAAAACAAATTAATTACTTCAAATAATTCACTTCCATTTAAATATAGGTTTAAAGCTACCGCCTACGCTTTGTGACAATTCTGTATAATTTTAATTTCGAGCTGTTAGTGAATAATCTAATTTTAAAGAACTTATGGTTTGCGTAATATGCCTTTGTACCAAGAGCTATCCTCTCTTTGACCTCCTCTTCGATTGAGTTACTATCATTTATAATGGAACAGTCAAGAAGATATTTGAATGGAATCCTATGGCCAAAAGATCACAAGGAAGATCCAAGTGCCGATGGGAGGATAACGTCAAACAGGACATTTGCCAAATAAAGGTTAAAAATTGGATAACCTGCCTCCAGGTTCGAGGGAAATGGAAAGGTGTCGTTGAGAAGGCCATAACTTTCAAACACTAAAGGAAGTTCAGTGCCTGAAGAAGAAGAAGAAGAAGAAGAAGAAGAAGAAGAAGAAGAAGGAGGAAGAGGAGAAGCCTACGCTTTGTATAATGTCCGATTTCTCATCTTATATTCAAATTATATTTCCTTATGTGTAATTAGAACATCGAAAACGTTTTATTCAACCGCATTCAGTTTCGTGCTACGTTTTCTTTAAATATACAGGGTTATTCGAAATGATTGTCGGTGTTTTGACAACTTGTCATACACAATACACTTGAGATAGGAGTATATGTCTTTTTTATTTGATAGAACAACACTCCAAGTTTTTGTTACAGGTGCTCTATGCGTGCACCCTTTGTGATTCTACAAACTTCAACACGATAATCGAGTTCGTTCCAAACGGTTTGTAGCATATCAGAGGTGACGGTTTGAATGGCGGTACTGATTCGTACCTTCGGTTCCGGGATATTTGCGTGAGGAGGAGGAAAATAAATCTGATCCTTGATGTAAACCCACAGAAAGAAATCATGGGGTTGCATCTGGAGAACGAGGTGTCAGTTGTTAAAACCCCGACAACCGTTTCGAATAACCCTTTATTTAACACCCTGTTCTTTAACCCTTTAAAGACGAATGACAGACCGCTTTATTTAAAGGCCCAGGCCGTACCGCGCTGTAAACACTTTTCATCGCAGTTATAAAAACCAATCAGTTTATGCTGTAAGTGGCACAAGTCACTGTTTGTGCTCAGATAAATACAAAACATATAAATACAGCGTGGGCAGAACGTACAGTTGTTGAAAGTTAAACCTGTTGGTAGATCACGTAACCCGTAGTCTTTAAAAGGTTAACTCGGAGTTATGTTGAATAATTTCGACTTTTGAATCTTTTAAAGCAGTCGTTTATTTCTCCAAATAAATTTTAAACGGCATAAATTTCATGTAACCATAACGTCCGGTTCTAATCCTGTCCGGCACACCGACTGTCTTTCGAGGTTTCTTTGTTTGACTGATCCCTTCAAGCAAGTGCCTTATTGTACTTCGAACACACCAAAGTAGCTTTCTTCTAAAAGAGCGATGAAAGAGTACGTCCTGTGGACCGCGTGCGGACCTTGCTCACTTGCAATATATACCGCAGTCTGAGATCAGAAAGACGGAACAAAAAGGTACAAATTTCGACGAATAATTATTCTGTCCACATTTATACGAAATGTTATTCAGTTATGCGTTTTATTATTGACAGTACAATGTACGTTTGACACCAGAATGTAAACAGAATTTCCATCTGATATAAAAGTAACTGTCGAGCTGTTTCGTTTCATAGCTTATAGGTGTAGGAAACGGGAAATAGTGTTGCAGGTCATTGTAAAGCGCTTGACAACAAACTACAAGTCTCGAAGTGCTTCTGTCATGCATGTCTCTGCCTCTTTATGCCTTCCGTTTTCTCAGTCACATTCTGCGACTGAATGGTAATGGGTGTTATCATTAATGATGCATAAGAATAAGATGCTGTTTTTTTTATGAAGCCAAATAGGTGCACACTACTTCTTAGTATATTTATTTCAACTTCTGTACATGCTTCGGGAAACTGTGCGCCAATCATCAGGTTAACTTACTATATCTATGTGACACTGGTATTTTTCGTTCTGTATAGGTGGCTGTCTGGTCAGCAGACCAGACAGCCACCCATACAGAGTGAAAAATATCGTACCAGTGTCACATAGATACAGTAAGTTCTCCTGATGATGGGCACATAGTTGCCCCAAACATGTACAGAAGTTGAAATAAATATACAAAGAAGTAGTGTGCACCTAGTTGGCTTCATTTGAAAAAGATTATACGGGGATGTACGGTCAACAAAACATAAATATGCTGGTTTTTATTTATAAACTGAAAGGTAAACACTTTTCTCTCTTGATTTGGTCTTGCTATCCAAATGGTTGCCTACCTCTCTTGCAAACCTGTTTCCTCAGTCACCAATCATTCTGTCATTGACACTATCCTGAAAATACCGCAAAATAAACCACAAAATATCTGTAGTTATCAGCACTTCTCCGTTTCTCGCAGCCTACCCGTTCACCAGTCTCCAGTCCCGTCTGTGTACGGACGAGACTAAAGACTGGCTTGAGATAGGCCGAGTGCCTGTTTGTGGAATAGCTGTGTAGTAATAGCGTGCATGAACTGATCTCAACCAGGATTAGGTTCATCGAGTATGAACATCAGAAAAACATATTAACTCTTGTGAATGTCTTGAAATTTTGTGTTCTTTGCATTTTAGATCTTCTTCTTTTATTAACCAACAAATAATGTGCATTTGTTGGTTAGTAAAAGAACAATCGTACGTACGTAGTATGAAATTAATTACTAGGAGCGTTGGAGATATAAGGTATCTAAGGAATGGAGAATACTTCGTAACGAAGAGCTTTATGACCTGTAATCCTTGCCAAATATTAATCGGGTGATCAAATCAAGAGTAATGAGATGGGTGGGGCATGTTGCACTATGGGGCGGAGGAGAGGTGCTTACAGGGCTTTGGTGGGGAAAACTTAGGTAAAGAGACCACTTGGAAGACTTAAGCTTAAATGGGAAGATAATATTGAAATGGAACTGCACGGAGTGGGATAGGGGTGTGGACTGGATTAATATGGCTCAGGACAGGTGGCGGGCTGTTGTGAACACGGCAATGAACCGCTGGGTTCCTTCAAATGCGGGGGATTTCTTGGCTAGCTGAGGATCTTTTAGCTTCTCCAGAAGGACTGCATTACAAAGATTTAGTTTGTGAGCTAGCTAGTTATGTGCGAACTTAGTAATTTGTGTATTTATTACTTTCCTGTTTGGCGATTAGAATCTTCTGCCACGCTTTGGGTGTGAAGAGTCAGATGATTCGGTGACATCTTTCTATACGCTGGGGGTGGGGAGTTAGTGAGGGGGGAGGGAAGGAGGTATTGGCAGTAGTGGATTGTTTGACGTTTAGGTGACCGTGCGTCGTGATAAATTCTTACAATAAAACCAACCAGATGCACTAATTTCTCAAATTTATTTTTAGAATAAAGCCCTACAGGTTTCGAAGAGTTCCTCTTTCCATCATGGCATACAGGTTTACTGACAGCTTGCGTGCAAGCTGTCAGCAAACCACTGCTGTTTGTACAGTGAAAAACTCCTGATAATGGACAGAGGAACTGTCCGAAACATGCAGAGTTTCATTCCAAAAATAAATTTGAGAAATTAGTGCATCTGGTTGGTTGTATTGTAACAATAGTGGATTGTCATTTCCACTTTGATGGTCTGTCGCTATTATCATTGCGTTTAATTATGAAACCAAATTCTCTATGATGAACCAAACACATTGCACAGGCATCTTGACTCTGGTTATTACACTGATATGCAGAGAATTATCACATTTCTTTGTATTATGTTTTGAGTAAAAAACAACCCGCTTTACTTTCGGAGTAAATGAAAGCTAACGCTCTCTGTCTCTAAGCTTCCAAAAGTGAGAAATGTAATCGTGTTCAAAACTTCTCAAAAGTGCGATTCATTGCCGAAGGCGTTGATATCCTTCAAGATAATGAAGCAACCTATGTTAGATAGCTTTAAAGTGTCACAGTGTGATTTCAGTGTACATCATATATACCTAAAGCATTTAAGTTGCTTGTTTGTGTCACGTTCGCTTTCTCCATCATTAAATCAAACGAAATGAGAACCCTGATGTTGGGGTACTCTAATTACTTGTGCCTGCAACACGTAAAGGTTAAGCTGGGCCAGTGTCAACGAGATCAGTTTAAAACGAGCTGCAATGCCAGAAGTTCACAAATAGGTTCACGTAAAATATGATACGCATATTAATTGAAGATCATATTGTGCAACTCGTACGGTGGATTTTATTAAAATAAAATGCCAGGAATATATAAATATATAAAACATTGCTGTACTAAGACAGGCAATGTACTTATCAAATTTTGACCTTTTGCTGACCGTGCATCTCAGTATATTTACCTCAGTAATTAACCAACTGGATGCACAAAATTTTTGTTTTACAATAAGTTTATTTCATGCCTCTACATGTTTCGAGCAAATGTACTCATCATCATGAGGTCAAAACTGCATTACACAGCCTCTGGTATCATCACACTATAGGTGGCCGTCTCGCGAACAGGTTGAGAGAGATATGAAATAAACTTATCGTAAAACAAAAATTTTGTACATCAAGTTGGTTAATTACTGAGATAAATGTACTAATCAAAGTAACATTGAAGTGCTTTCGCGTAACCCTTATAGACGTGAAAAAACAATAAGTGTTAAATATTCTGAGTGTGTGTCCGTAGCCTTACCGGGGTGCTGATAAGTCCTTAGCCTGACCAGGAAGGAAACAAACAAGGAAGCATGTCAGGGACGTGCACCATTTCAACAACATCGAGATGTGAGCTGTCATCAAGATTTTTTTCTGCAAGGCAAGGCGCCGAAGGAAATTCACGCCATTCTGACAGAAACATTAGCTTCTTTCCTTCCTTGTCGGGCTAAGGACTTATCAGCACCCCTGTATTTATGCAGCATACAGAGCGCATACCCCATTATTATACTGTCACCTGTAACTCATCTGGCTGTACAGAATTTATCTAAATTATCTCCTAAAAGGCATGATTTTCGGGAAAAAATTATTGAAGATAAAATGTTTGTTTTGATTTTCTCTACAACGTTTGCCTGAAAAACGTTTTACTCTAAGAATAATTCAGAGAGAAATTGTCATAATAATACACATGTCTTCAAGTACAGTAACCGTTATTCTTGTCAGATGTGATAAAACTTGAATTTTCGGGACATATCTTTGGAAAATAATAAAATACCATATTTCACAAAAGTCCTTTGAGTGTTAGGCGAATTGTTACATCAGAACGGACTTGTAGACGGATGGAGAGGGAGACGTGACGAAGCTGATAGTCGTCTTTCGCAATTTTGCAAACGCACCTGCAAACTGCTGCTTCTAGATTAGAAGAGATTCAGTGAGTGTGTGTCTGGTCAAGTAGAAATGAACAATAAATATTCATCTTATGTATACTGGACCGTGCATCATTGTAATAGCTGAAGAATAAGAGACCAATTTGATATCACTAGTTATTAAGTTTTATTTCACTTCTTCTATGCTCGACAAGTTTCGGACATTAATACATTCATCGTCAGGAGCTTGCCACTTTTCTATTGTATCACCACATTTGTGCTTCAGCCTGCAACACCGATACCACCCCAACCCAACCCCACCGAAACTCCAACACACATCGAAACAAGAACACACGACCAATGTGGTGATACAATAGAAAAGTTGCAAGCTCCTGACGGTGGATGTATTAATGTCCGAAACATGTTGAGCATAGAAGAAGTGAAATAAAACTTCATAAGTAGTGACATCAAGTTGGTCTCTTATTCTTCAACAATAAATGTCCAGTTCTAGGAATACTGTCTAGTGAAATATGGCGTAGATAATTCGGTACATAAACATCCTCGAATGTACTTGCATTCTTGAACACAGTTCCAAAATTATCGCAAGAATATCACATATATCTTACTAGACATTAACCTTTTGGCGCCGGAATTATTTTTTTAAATTTTAGCACATTCTGTATATAAAATGTGAATAATACAGGAACCAAATACGTTAGAATTATGAAACACACTGCATTTTGAAGAGAAAAAAAACGGAGAGTATATACCATGTTTAAAATATTCAGTACCTATATTTGTTGAATAAATATATAAAATGCAACGTTTAGAGGTTAGCGGTGCGGTACGACCACT
>Ga0123355_10012899_pt1 | contig 12971 bp, 10 predicted proteins | sample TergutEmb28metaG_3_FD_89872 | JGI IMG/M metagenome (GOLD analysis project Ga0123355, IMG submission 89872) | Embiratermes neotenicus P1 segment gut microbial communities from Petit-Saut dam, French Guiana - Emb289 P1 | ecosystem: Host-associated > Arthropoda: Insects > Digestive system > Gut ... | reverse complement strand
TATATTTTAACTTAACATCGTTAGAGACTAATTAAAATTTGTTCAACAACAGTAATATTGGCAGAGTTACATCACGTATTAAAATATGTTGTAGGCAATTTCGCACAGGAACATCGTGCACCAAACGTTTTGAGGAAGTGGGTGGTTCCTGTACCCACATTTGTTCGGAATTTCACACTGTCTGAAGTTATTCGATAAAATCGAGGTTACAGCAGGTGCTATATTGTTACAATTTGAGACAAAATAAAGAAAGTCAGATTCGAAATGAGTGCTTATTACATAAAGGAACTTGTTACACGGAAATTATTTATGACATTCATTTCGTCCGTGAAGTGTGTATATATGTGTATATGTATGTGTATATATATATATATTACAAATATATTCTCATTTATAATGTTATTTGGAGTAGCGCAGCGGAAAGTGGTAGTAGTAGTATTAGTAGTAGTAGTAGTAGTAGTAGTAGTAGCAGCAGTAGTAGTAGTAGCAGCAGTAGTAGTAGCAGCAGTAGTAGTAGTAATATTAGTAGTAGTAGTAGTAGTGGTAGTAGTAGTAGTAGTGGTAGTAGTAGTAGTAGTAGTAGTAGTAGTAGTAGTAGTAGTAGTAGTAGTTGTTGTTGTTGTTGTTGTTGTTTTAGTAGTGGTGGTGGTGGCAGTAGTAATATTAGCAGCAACTACAGTTGTAGTAGTACGAAGTAGTAATTGTGTGGTTGTGGTGGTGGTGTTAGTAGTAATATTAGCAGCATCAGTAGTAGTAGTAGCAGCAGCAGCAACAACAGCAGCTACAAGGAAGGCAACATAATAATTATAATAATAATAATAACCAACGAAACTAATATCTGACTGTTGTGTTTTGAATACATTTTTATTTATTCTGAGCTTGTTTGAAGATGCCATGAGGAACTCTTGATTGTATAGAGTCTAATGGTATGATCATCAGTCAATATTGAATTTACAAGACCCTGAAAGGAATTTGGTGTGTCTTTAGATGAAGTAGGCCTACTCTGCCAGTATGGGCATTTACCGGGTTTTGAAAACGACAAAAACCACGGACATATGAACCCAAGATATTCCGGATAAGAAACATAAATGTCATTCGTTTCCTCAGCCGTGAAGTTAAGTACTGCGTAAAAATACCGTCAGATCCTTAATATTCTCTCTGATGAAAATAAATTCTTATTACGTCTGCTGCTAGAATATAAGAATCAAGAAATAAAGGAATGGTACATAAATGTTATCAGTTTGCCATTTATTAGACTCTGTGAAGTGGAATGGTCACTGTTTGTCAGAAGTCGACTGCCTCTGGAGTGCTGGAAGGGAGAAGGGGGAAATATTTGTTCCTTCTCGTGACGTTCAGCTAACGGATCACAGAACGTCTGACCGTCCGAAGAGCTGAGAGCGCTCTTCACGCGTCGCGAGACACAAACGATTGATTAATAAAACAATCGTGACGGACGGGTGCATCTTCTGTTCGGAAAGCTCTCTCCATTCAAAGTGACTACCACAAAGCGGAACGAAAATATAATGCATTCGTGTGTTCTTGAAGGCGCTATACAGAGTAATTTAACATCTTTTTACTTTAATGTTGGAAATAAGGCATGTCGATAGCAAAAAAAAAAAATTATAATGCCTGCTATCACGCATTTGTTTTCCTACAATATGAGTCTTTTCACGCTATATACAAAAAGGTAAAGTAAGGTAAAGTGCACCCTTGTACAGTCTATCGCCTGTTTATCATTCTCAAACACCCCACTAATTTTCACCGATGATTTTTCTCAACTAATCACAAATACATTGGAACATTATACTTCATATCTGGAGCCTGATCAGGAATGGTTAGAACTTCATCAAGAATACTTATTCGAACAGAACTAGGACAACCAGGATCCCTAATTGGAGACGACCAAATCTACAACGTCATCGTTACAGCCCACGCTTTCGTTATAATTTTCTTCATAGTTATAACAATTAAAATCGGTGGGTTTGGAAATTGATTAATACCGTTAATATTAGGAGCACCAGACATAGCATTCCCACGAATAAACAACGTAAGATTTTGGCTACTTCCTCCATCACAAACTTTACTACTTACTAGTAGAACAGTAAAAAGCGGTGTAGGAAAAAGATGAACTGTTTATCCGCCTCTTGCAAGAGGAATTTCATTCAGGCTCTGTAGAGGCCTTACGGCCCATAGGGGAAGTAGAGGTATAGCTCTACTCTTTCTTGACCACGGTACTAGAAGGGGTGAGGGGTCAGCGTCACACACCAGCCGCTCTTTACCCCTCCGAAAGGCCAGGTACCCATTGTACAGAAGGTTGGTTGGGCCCCAGGTCAGGTCTGGATAGGTGCGGAAAATCTCGCCTCCACCGGGATTCGATCCCCGGACCATCCAGGCCGTTGCCAGTCGCTATACCGACTACGTTACCCGGGCCACGCGCTATATACAAGAACTTCGTAAAATTAACGCACAACGTGGAGACGCTTTGTGTCTCTTGGACATATATTTTATGTCCGATATTACTGTCTACATTTAAACGGATATTAGAAATCTAATATTCAGGTCCTCCATTTTGTTGTGCACAGTAACAGGGCTATAGTTAGTCTGACACCCCAAAATCAAAACTGTGGAAATTAAAATCTCCCTTAAAAGTCGACATTAAAGTCTTACGAAAGGGGTTAATATTGCTTTGTATTGGTCCATTACAAACCTTATTAGATGTTAATATGGAAGTTGCCCGGGATGAACGCACACGAATAAATAGATCTATGGACATATCTCCTCTCCATTTTTACAGTATTTGTGCAGTAATTACACCCGAAGAATTCATATTTAACTTTTACTACTGTGTGCTCATATTTATAGAATTGTTTTTTAGTAATTTTAGACCATTCACTTGTTTCATTGTGACGATATCAGATTCTGTATAATACAATTTTGACTTCCTGATGATGAGAACTGCAATGTTCGAAACATGTAGAGGAACATAATAAACTTATTATAAAACAAGAATTTGTGCATTAGGTTGGTCAGTTGCTAAGATTATCCTCTCCATTATTTGCACCAAACTATCATACCGTTATAGACGGTTAAAGAGTTCTCGAAAATTTGTAAAGATTATTTTTGAGGGAAAGATAGTGACAAGTCAGAATATGGGGATTCCTTTGTTCAGGGATATGGCGCCAAGCCACTGATTAATTGGTTACCGACAACGTTTTGACGCCACTGCGTTGCTCCGAAACGTCAGGGAACGACTGTCTAGTGACCCGACGTCATATTTTTACTCAGAAACGCCGCAACGAAAATCTCACGACTCGATAATCACAAAGCATTTGAGAGTAAATTAATAAAGAAAAGCTTGGCGATTTCCTTGCTTCTTCTCAGCGTTGCCATGGTCAATTTAAGAACATAAAGCAAACAGCACGTAACACAATGTTCTTACATCTTTGTTTATGCGTTTTGAAACATTGTCACCGTAAACTAAGAATACGAATCGAGCTGTTATATTTACTATATAGTTAGTGCAATATTTGTGTCTTAACAGAAAGGCACTACAAACAGCAGAATGCAGACAGGACAAAACGCGGAAATTACTAAATTATAGTATTCGCCAGGCAGGTTTTGTGGTAGTTAAATCAATTGGAAAATGAAACGTGACGCTGTTTGTTCTGTTATGAAGTTACCGACGATGCCTTATAAGTACTTACTTCATATTAAGGAACATTGTCTATCACAGGAATTGTGTTACATCTTGTAAGTGTTTAATATTCATAATCACCACCAAGCTAACCTAAATTTTGGCAGATGAAGGCGGCTGAGATGTGTCTGGAATAGGGAATGGGGGGGGGGAGAGAGATGAGAAATAAATACAAAATTTTACTTCGAATAACACTGGGAGACATTCACATATTTGAAATAATAATACTAAAATGGACATTGAAGTTTATTTGCAAGTGTGAATCGAATTCATCACATTGGAAATACGAGTGTAAACTTTACTCCCAACATAGTTAAAATAGATATAGTGTGAACTCACTGAGGTGAAATATGTTAATTTCTGGGCGTTTTTCTTACCAAAATCTCCATTGTTTCTGGCGATTTGAGTGAGATCCGAGCAATGAACGAGAAAATCTGACGAATTCTGTAGATAACACAAAATATTGGCCAGATAAACTCACGGTCATTAAGGGCCTACATAATATCCCTAGCTCTAATGAAGTCCTTCGGTGGAAAATCTGTTCTTTACTTTAGGTTGGTGTCCCCTAAATTCTGAAAATTTCGCAGTTCCCTTTGTCTTTCGTTTCTTCTGTTCTGTTGCATGTGCACCCATTCTGTTTCTTTCCTACCGCCACTATCAGGTCTGATGTTGAGAGGGCTTATGACTTTTTCTTTGTTGAAGTGTAATGAATTTGTCACTCCAAACACTAGGAGCGTCCCCCTCTTATGGAACGCCATCGTCAACCTGTAAGCCATTTTTACCCTCCCCATTTCCACGTTTTCTTTTTCGTTTCACAAATTTAGTTTCAGAGGTGAAGGTGAAAGTACACCAACTCTTCTTATACTCTTCCAGTCTCTTCTTAATCATCATCTTCCTCTCCTTATTCCTGAGCTCGTTGTCTCATCCAACTTCTTACCTTTCTTTTTGTCATTTTTTTCATAGAAGAACAATTTCTCTGTTGAACTTCTTTCCTGCCATGATCTGCAGAACAGTTGACAATCACGTGGCATCACCAGTCTCCTGAGTTATTTTCAGTCTTTTACTTCTGTGTTTTGGATTCTCCCTACTGTCGAATCAGAAATCACACGGTCTATCTCTTACAAAACACATAGAAAGGGGACTTTTAAAACCTGTAGCATATAACTTTGCATTTCTTTTAGTCGCTTCTGGCAGTAATTTTAGAAATGTTTTCATTCGCTTCTTCTTCCTTATGCAAATCTGTTATCTCTTGCGAAGTGATGATTTGAAGATGGTTCAATAAATCTGCATGCAACAATGCATGTAATACGGCTCCTGTAAATATGTTTTCTCTTATTATAGGTAGAACGTTTGCTTTATAATGAATTATATATATTTCTACATCATTACTACATTCCATGTAGTCTAACAAATATATCAAAATAAGACTACGGCTTCTCAAGCTTTTGTAGCGCATTATTGTCAAAACCAAACCGTTACGGACAGCCGTACTGTATAATGACGAAAATATTAAATAATTTTTCACCTGTTTTTAAAGTCGTATTTAAGAGCATAAGTTTTGATTTACAAATTAGCACAACATTATCATCCATACGTTATTCTCCGTGTTTATTAAAGAGAATGTAAGACTAGTGTCAGTAATTTCCGATAATTTCCTCTTTTGTCGACTTCACAAAACTCTGTGCAGCGTCTCTGTATCAGAATTAGTACGAATTGTAATGACGGAATTTTTGTAATTCTTTTAGATTCCGTCGTATTATGACACACATTTATCAAGGAAGCTGAATTCCACAACTACAGAAACTATTTATAAGGTTCTAATGTATCTGTGTAGCTGATAGTTGTTGGGTTTATGAAAGTTTGTGATTCACTTACGATCGGAAAGAAGCGTAACATTTTAATACAACTTCGACATAAAGGAGAACAAATTTAATAACTGTCCAAAAAGATGCGACATTATTCAGTTTATTACATTTCTGTAGGCAGCTCTACACGTTTCGAGTGTTGACACCCATCATCAGGAGCTCGTATAACTTTAGTTACAGCTTCTGACACTGGTCAACCGGATCTACTACCATCCGCTCCCGTTGTTGAGTTGACAACGAGAGCCGATGGTAGTAGACCCGGCTGGCCAGTAGCAGAAGCTCTAATTACAGTTGTACGAGCTCCTGATGATGGGTGTCAACAGCCGAAACGTGTAGAGCTGCCTACAGAAATATAGTAAACTGAATACAGTCGTGTCTTGTTGGACAATTATTAAATTTGATTCACAATGCAAGGACCAATGAATATAAAAATATAAAGGATAACATTCTCAGTAGGCTTATCATATTTAAATTACTCCTGTGTTATGTGGTGACCAGCAAAGTTCTTATACAATCTGCCCTTGATTTACGCCCATTTGATTTACGAGGTTGTGCTTTAATATACATTGCCAATGTACGTCACTTCTCAGTTTACACCCTCTAAATTTCTGGCCCAACGCCTTTGGATGCCTGCGTACTATGACACGGCACGGAAGAAGACTGAGCGGTAGTTTCCTCACCTCACTTTGACAGTCACCATGCACTAGCCGTTTAGTTGAGACCACAGATAAAACTTCATGCCACCTGGTTTGTTTGCCTTTATTTTAGAATCCTTTTTTGTTCTACGTGCAAACGTCGCGATGACACGCCCAATTGAGGAACAAAAACACTGAAACGACGTCGAATAATCACATCATTTATCTTAATGGTGATAATATGTATGACCTGTGACGGAGTAGTTAAACCTGCAAGAGTGAATTTTGTCATCCGTGAAGGAGGTGTGCGAAATTTATCATCCGTGACAAGCTTAGAAACTATGGAATAGGCCGACACAGAAAAACGGAGACAACGACGAATTATAGAACACAGAAACTAACAATACTCTTACCTACGTGTAAGAAACAGGCACAACCGAAACCCTAAAATAACTGCAGCAAGAATTTTATGTTTTTTTGACTGTGCATCCCTGTGTAATGTTGTAAATAAAAGTATATTGGTGCACAATTTTTTTAACATGTTTATTTCTTAGTACATTTATCAATCTGTATGTGTTTCGGGCGACTATGTGCCCATCATCAGGAGATACAGCTGTATTTATGAGACACTTGGTACTTGTTATTCTGTATGGATGACTCTCTAGTATATACCCTGCACACCAGACAGCCATCCACACAGAATAACAAGTACCAAGTGTCGCATAAATACAGTTGTATCTACTGATGATTGGAACATAGTCGCCCGAAACATGTAGAGATTGATAAATATACTAAGAAATAAACATACTACGAAAAGTTGTGCACCAAGTTGGCTTTATTTACAAGATGCAACAAGAATGTTAAGGTTGGTAAGATACGGTCTGCATAGTCTGTGAAAGTGAATTTAATCGCCCATGACGTAACGATGATGATACGGAACATGTACCATCCGTAACAAGTGAACACAAATCTTTTACAAGTCCGTTTCCACTTACGTAGGCTAAAAAGTAATATTATTTGTTTATTAATGTATTAATGTCAGGCACGCGCTAATATGTACAGATACGCATTATGAAATGAAGTGCCTTCCATGCTTTTCGCAGTGTATAATTAACGTTGCGTGATTTATGTGAAGTGGTTTTGTTTTGAAGTTAAGTGAAGTGAAGTGAGTTACGGTGAAGTTCTTGGGGACAAAAGTACCACGTACATTAGGGTAATCTTACACTGAGGGTACTCGATTGTATCGTGACTATTTCGTTTGGTGTGTATCTTGTACTGTGGTTGTTTTAACTTGTTTTCTAATGTGTGGGTGAGTGCATGTGGTGGTGTTTTGACATTTGTGTAGATGTTTTGGTATTATGTGTACTCGTATTGACTGTGTTTTGTGTTGTTTGTACTGTGTTTTTTATTGTTTCGTTTGTGTACATTTATTCTTATTTGTTTTGTCTGTACTAGTGAAAGAATTACTGCCACCAAGTGAAAACTCAATTGTAGTAAATAATAATAATAATAATAATAATAATAATAATAATGTAGGCATATGAAGAGGTTGTCATTGGTATGCATGCCCCTAAACGCCAGCTATTCCATTACTTCTTATGGGAATATCATTTTTTATTTAAGTTTTAGATTTACGCCTTTCCTATTTACGCCCACCTGCTTAGAACAAAACTAGAACGTAAAACAAGCGCTACTTATACTGACGTCTCTATTTGATGATTTATAGGCGCGCTCGCACAGTAGCGAAAATCGTACATTAACTTTGTCATGTCCCTCCGTCTGGCCGCATGTATGAGCGTGGCTCCCACTGGTCTGATTTCTACGAAATTTTGTATTGCGGACTTTAATGAAAATCTGTTCATAAAATCCAAAGTGTTTAAAATCCGTGTACAAAGACCTCAGTAGGATTTATTGTTGCAGGTGATATTAAATCGCCATACGAACGCTCTCTGTGAGTGCAATGTTATCAGGCTATTTTGGATAGCCGAGGAGGTACAAATATTAAGCGAACGCGATATAGTAGTACGTTATACGTACATTGCCTATCTTTTTCGTGTCACGGTAGGATAATTTATTGTATTTTTTTTTAAATTCCATTGTAGGGTAAAGAGTTTCATTAGAAAAGACAACAAAATCCAGAGCGGTCTGCAACTGAATGACTAGTAACTGGTTTACTTATTTATTTTTTATGATGTTAATATATTTTGGCAGATAATGTGAAGATTATGAAGCATAACACAGAATAAATTACCGAAAATAAAAATGATTTACACGTTTGGCAAATTATGCATATATGAAAGTGAGTAAATTGACCGTAGAGACCTATGATGGAATAAGTGCTGATAGAATTTTCATTGAAGAATAAAAGACCATCTTGATGTCACTTGCTATTTTATTTCACTTCTTATATGCTCATCACGTTTCGGACATTAATATATCCATCATCAGGAGCTTGCGATTATTCTGTTGAATTACCACATTGGTCGTACTGTTTTTGGTTCGATGTGTGTTGAAGTTTCGGTGTGGTTGGGTTGGAGTGGTATCCGTGTTGCAGGCTGAAGCCTGAAGCCTGCAACACGGATACCACTCCAAACCAACCACACCGAAACTCCAACAAACATCGAACCAAGAACAATACGACCAATGTGGCAATTCAACAGAATGGTCGCAAGCTCCTGATGATGGATATGTTAATGTCCGAAATATTTTGAGCACATAAGAAGTGAAATAAAATAGCAAGTGACATCAAGTTGGTCTTTTATTCTTCAACTATCACAATGATGCACGGTCCAATAAACATAAGAATTTTCATTGCTTTAATTTTAGTAATGTTCTGCAAAAAGCTCTTATTAATCAACATATGAACTTATTTGTATGAAATTAGAAGTATTCTTGTGCCTGTTAACTTCTCGTCGAATTAAATGTGCAGTTCAGAATGTGTTTTTCCCACTCGGATTTCACCAGTTTATACTGCAAAATAAGCCTTGTTGAAGGGCAGAGGCAATTCAAATGTAACGATACCGTCACTGCTCTAGTGCTGCTAACGTAACACGACATGAAAGGGCGTGAAAGCGAAGCTCCAATCATTCGTAATCTCATCCTTAAATAGAAGTGGAAAAGAACTCTCACAACCGTCTGTTAAGGGAGGTGGTTGTGGAAATGCTAACGAAAACCGTCTTGGGCTTCACTCGGAATAATTTACATATAAATTTGTTTCAAACGCCTTCCACAAACGAGGCGAGCATGTTGGTGTCTTTCCTGTGATTGTTAATGTGTGAGTCTGCTCTGAAGAGAGAGAGACATGAGGGGACATCGAATGCTTTGCGTTTCTAAAAATTCCCAACGTAGCAGAGTGTTATGTTGCACTTGAGGACATTGACAGACGAGAGGTGTGGGGTATGTGGACCAACGCGTCTCACAGAGTTCGTGGATGCAGTAGACAGACGGGGAAAAAAATTGCATTCAGAGGAATGGAAGAGAAGGGAAGAAAATAAACGCCAGCTGGAGTTGAATGAGATAAAATATACGAGAAGAAAAAAAAGCTACTTTAGACAATGGAAAATAATGAAGAAGCAAAAGAGGAAGAAATGACAGAGAAAACGTAAAATATTGAAGAAGAGATGGATCAGGACGGATGGACAATCGAATGGATGATTGGTGATGGATGAAGATGGATAAAGATGACAAAAAAATGGAATGGTAGATAAATTGTGTATTGGATAGATAAATCGCTTTTATTTTACTTGGCGAAGTGTATAAAAAGGTATCAGTCAGGCTTTGACTTGGGAACTGATAGAGAAGTAAACAATGTATATTTTTCGCTACTGTGTAGGGTCCAGGAACGTACAGCTAAGAAACTGCGAAAGGATACGTTAGATAAACACATATCTTACACAAAACAACAAATTATCCCCAGACCATCAGGCACCAATACTCACTGTCACATTTTGCTTTATATCATACGTTCAAAACATACATATTATATTCGTCTTCAAACACCCTCTCTGTGGGACTTCGTTCCTGAAGTCGTCAGCGGTTTTCTGTCTGTCGCCATGATGCTTTTTATCTTTCCCTTCCTGTGCTTCTCCCTACCGATAATCAGGGTCTTCTTTGGGCGCAAAATAAACGGAAAATGCTACAGAACCTTAGAGAATTATGTGTCAGAAGTCTCAGTACGCTACTAGTTTCAACTCCTTATGCACAAACACACAACTAAGGTTCTTGTATCAAGCAGAATTTCAACCAGGACACATTCTGACTAAAGTTTTCATGATTTTCCTCTGCTACTGCAGGGAAAATCCGGTATAGTACTGTATCTTCTATTAGATCACATCCGTTACCTTCAAATTCTTCAGAGCTGCAGGCAGTTATTCACGACAGTGAGTTACTGATTGCACTATTCAACAAATTACAAATATAAGCATCCATGTATGCATACAGTCGTGCACAATTTTTTCTGAGGCGGAAAGAGAGCCCATTCTTGCCTGATTAGAAACAACAGCTTCTTTATACACAGCTGTGTTCTGAAACACTAGAGGAGTCCTTCACCGAACGAGGGTGTTGTTTTACTCAGAATTACCGCAGTTGGACACATCAAGGCCTTATGGGAAATTGGGGGATGGGGGATATGGGATGTGGGGATGTTGGGTTACAGTTAACACTCATCAAATACTAAGCAGTCTGAGTAATTACTTTACTGTCGGGGTGACTAAAAGTAAGCTTGAAAGTAAAATGCAGAATTATAAATACCACCTAAGTTACTTTTCGTGTTTTCAAGTAGCTCAACCACGATTCAAAACACACCTTATTCGAGTTCCAAGCAAGACAATAGATGTCAGAAATATCCAGACCATCTGTGAGGTCCACTCAGTCTCCCGTTCAGTGGCAATATGATGCTTCTTCCCGAGAGTAGAGCGGCCAAGGCGTGAGGATGGAAACTGCCCTTCTAGTACTTAGGTACAGGGATAAGTAGAAATGTATCGCCACTGTTCCTTTATGCCGTCATGGTTTTCTTTTCAAATTCAACCTGTAGGATCACGTTTGAACTGCCAAAAATGCCATAGACTGTGGCCGATGTGAGACTACAGATGAAAATAACGTCGGAGTTATGAACAATATTCTTATGGGAGCCATACGCTACATCACATTACTGACTTGTTTCATGAGTTTTCCGGCTCACAACTCGACCATCTACTTATTTGACTCTGACACTGAGGAAACTTTGGGGACCGCAGTAGGGTAGCACAGTGGTTAAGGTGCTGTGCTACAAATCGGAAGGTCGCTGGTTCGATTCCAGATGGTTTCATTGGAATTTTTCATTGACATAATCCTTCCGATCGCACTATGGCCCTGGGGTTGACTCAGCCTCTAATAGAAATGAGTACCAGCAGTATTTCCTGGGTGTAAAAGCTGCCAGTGCATAAGGCTGACAACCTTACCACCATCCTGTGCCCTTGTCATGAAATCTGGGAAACTTATCTACCTGAAGCCCTCTGGGAATCTCGGGCCTATAATGGGACTGATTTACGTTTTTTTTTTTACTGAGGAAACTTTGCAGATTATAAGTTGTTCTTAATTAATCGTAAGGTAACTGTGGTGAATAATGGAAACTAGCAGTTAATTGGAAAGCAGGCCCTTAGTGAAACAAATGTGTACGCTGTGTCCAGCCTGCTTAGAGTGCCAGGTGGGTGGTATCATGTTCCTGCTCAGTGTGGATGGAAAAGCACGTGAGCCTCTGGGTTGAGGCTGACCTCATACCCGTCCGGACATTCTTCTCTTGAGTGGGAGGGGCTAAAGATGTAAGATAACGCGAGGCACAGAAGTGGGTGGAGAAACGCTAATCTACTTTACATTAAGGCTAGAGTTTCCTCACTTAGCCCCTAATGATGCTGCATCCCATCCTGCAAACCAGTGTCCCTGGTTGCCGACTGAAAGGGGTATCCTGCTTAGTGTAGAACTAGAAGTTGGAGATCTGCACAGATAAAGGAGAATGAAAGGAGTGAACAGGGGGATGTGGCTTACAAAAGAGGAGCAACGGCAGAATAGCAACTTTGGCACTATTTCTCTAAAGTCCGTTTAAACTTAACTTGAAGTGGAATGAATATGTACAGAAAGTTATACAAATATCATTTTATGCCGGTTTAGAAGATGAAGGCTGAAGTACCCGTAAAGTTTCATTTTAATTAAAAGTAACATTTAAACATTTGCTTGGTAATGCAGTAGTTACGAAGTTACCGTTTGCCTCTGGAATAATGTGTGGCGCAAAAAAGCATTGCGATTGAGTAGTCAAGCAAAGTTTCTACGGCTTTTGTTATTAATTTACCACTAATACTGGTTGTAAGTGTTAAATTAGATCGTCTAGAGCGTAACTGTATACCCTTGTTGAACAAGCGTTCGTAAATTTGTTTGTTTTTTTAATTTATCAACTAATGAATGCACATATAATTTTACATAAAACACTTTTAAAACACTGTAAAACACTTTAAAACACTCCGACATGTTTCGATCTTGTCAGATCATCATCAGGGAGCTTTATTCCTTGCTAACGTTATATTACAGTATTAACAATTCAATTCGTATTTGCAAACGAGGTGTTGTGGTAGCATATCATGTTGTGTGGGAATGTGTTGTGGAGCAGTGGCTAGGTGTGCGTCGTAAGACGCACACCTAGCCACTGCTCCACAACACATTCCCACACAACATGATATGCTACCACAACACCTCGTTTGCAAATACGAATTGAATTGTTAATACTGTAATATAACGTTAGCAAGGAAT
>Ga0123355_10012897_pt1 | contig 12972 bp, 9 predicted proteins | sample TergutEmb28metaG_3_FD_89872 | JGI IMG/M metagenome (GOLD analysis project Ga0123355, IMG submission 89872) | Embiratermes neotenicus P1 segment gut microbial communities from Petit-Saut dam, French Guiana - Emb289 P1 | ecosystem: Host-associated > Arthropoda: Insects > Digestive system > Gut ... | reverse complement strand
TACATAATACAAACTCCTACATGTTTTGACATTTATATGTCATCATCAGGGAGTTTTACATTTTTACCTTGCTAAGTTACATAAATTCTTAAAATTGAAGCTGTTAAAATCACAATTCCATAAAATTATTAACATATATTAAAATCTTATGTTTATTGGACCGTGCATCATCTTCATAGTTGAGTAAAGAGAGACCAACTTGACGTCACTTGCTTTATTATTTCTTTATATAATGCTCAACATGTTTCAGATGTTAATACATCCATCCTCAGGAGCTTGTGACTTATGTGTTGAGTTATTTCGTGGGTTACATTGATCTGTAAGGAATAGAGGTTTTTGCATTAGCGCACTAAGAATGCTCTATAACCATAAGACACCACAGCAGCCAATATTTGCAGAAACACACTTTCTAAAACAACCACACACATCGTGACTAAACACTCCCTACTAAATAAGCATGCTAATGCAAAAACCTCTATTCCTTACAGATCAATGTAACCCACGAAATAAGTCAACACATAAGTCGCAAGCTCCTGAGGATGGATGTATTAACATCCGAAACATGTTGAGCATTATATAAAGAAATAATAAAGCAAGTGACATAAAGTTGGTCTCTCTTTACTCATATATTAAAATATTTGTTCATTGTTTAGTGATACAATAAAACCTGTTTGCCATTTTAATCTCCTGTGCAAGCAGTATGTATTTGTGGCTGCATATACAATACCTTGTAAATGTTGTTGGTGTGCTGGTTTGCCAGACCAGCACACCAACAACATCAACAACCAGCAAAAAAGAAATATAATTTTCTCATTTATCAAGAACATAAATATGGATTCCATAACAATCCTACAAACAAAAATGTTTTTAATGTTACTTCTCTGATGATGAACAACATAAATGCAGTTTCTACTAATATTAATTTATTGTTATTGCTGTTTTGGTTGTTTATTTTATGATGCTGCCAGTACCTCAGGTTATAGAGCATTACAAGCAACTTATGCAAGAGACTTGCTTCAGTTTGAAACTTTTGTTCCCTCTTCATTACCATATTAACTTAATCTGTATGTGGCAGGCAGATAATGTTTGGGGTGCAGTGGACGAAAATTGCTTCCTTCAGTGACAACAACACTATAAATGGGTGGAGGTGACAGAAGCACATGATAGAATTAAATAGCACAGATAGATCAGTGGGACAACTTTGTCTTGCTGCACTTCCCAGATGCACCAGAGTGGACTTCATTAATGGATCAAGTGTGCAGCAGCCAAATTAAAGAAAATCAAATGAATCCACACACAAATGATTACATCTAGGGTTAAATTATAAACCTATAAAAGGAAACTTGCTCCACAACAACAAACATGACACTGCCACAACACAATTTGTTATTATGCAGTGTTTCATATGTCCCACTGGAACAGCATCTCAGATAGTCCCACCTTTGTGGTCCCTGCGCTCATAAACACAAACTTCAAACTCAACACCAGTTGACTCATCTTTCTGGACACCTCTTGGCACTCTGCTGTCACAAATTTTATCATCACTGATTGCAACAAATAAATCTTCATCAAACTCTTCTGGAAAATATACATCACAATGGTAAATAGCTCGTATCCTAGACAGATAAAGCCGATGGAAGAACTGTGACTTGAGAGCTGTCCGATAGACCTCTGCCCCACCCAGTACCCACACTGTGTCTATCAAGCCTGCATATTCAGGGTCTGTTGACAGTAGCTTCACTGCTTGATCTAGTGAGGTACATACAATGGTGTTGGGGTATGCCAGTGGTTCTGGTGAATTACACCTGCTTAAAACAATATTCAAGGCACCAGGATGAGGTTTTGATATCACAGCACCCATGGTTTCCCAAGTACGGCGACCAACAATGATGGCGTTTTGACGGTTGTTGCCAATTGCATATGGTTTAGTGGTCATCTCAAGGAAGTAGTGCAATTCTGAAGGAATATGCCAAGGCAGTTCCTGATTCTGGCCAATTCCCATATTTTGATCAACTGCCGAGATCAGATTTAACTTAACTGGAGTCCAGTTTTCCATTGCTGTACTTTGTCTGTTCTGAAAGTGAAAAAATAAATATGAAACTTCACTTAAAGGTATAATTTGCAGCAAAATTCTCTGAAGTTCATTTTTTAAATAAAAACCTCATCACATGTGGCATAGTTCAGTCAGTGTTTCAGTTCTTTCTTAAGCTTCATGGTATGGCTACATAGTCTGACATCTACACATTATAGGCAAGATCTGGTTCACGCAAACTGCAAACAAACAAACAAGGTGGCTGTTAACTTGTTTCAGGAAATGCCTGGTTCAAATCTCAGGGGCTATCCTTAGAGGTTTTTGTGGTTTTTCTCAGTATATCCAGTTAACCTGGTGGAATATTGCCTTGAAACAGGCTACGGCTGCATCCTGGTGCATCCTTTACAATACTTAATTCATTAATTGTGTTGTGTCAGGTACTAACAGCATCACTAATTAATATCTAAATCCAAGAATAAAACAAAAACTGTGGAAAATTATAAAAAAAATAAACCCAAAATAACAACTGCCAAAATGATATCAAACCCTTAAAAATTAATAATACTATAACGAATAATCCACAGGAAATTGCCAAACACCCTGAATGATTACTTCTTAACTGTTGCTGACAATGTTATCAGAAACATCAAAAGAGATAACAATGATCCTAGGCGTAACGTGAATCCTTCCAGTTACTTGATTAACAACTTTAGCAGCCCATTTCCAGAATTAAATGGAACTATGCTACAACTTTTGAAGTTGATAAGATTATCAAATCCTTAAAGACTAAAAACTCATAGGAGTATGATGAAATCCCCCCAAAATTCTAAAAATTAAGTGCCCCTTTTATCATTTCCCCCTTAACCTATATTTATAACAAATCCCTCTCCTCAGGTATATTTCCTGGAAGACTAAAATATGCTCAAATCAAACCTGATTATAAGAAAGAAGATAAGCTTCTCACCACAAATTATAGGCCAATATCTCTTTGAACATCCTATTCTAAGATTTTCAAGAAACTAATATATTGAAGATTATATAAACATATATGCACTATGAACATACTAGTCAAGGTACAATATGGATTTAGAATTAATAGTTCCACCGAGGCTGCATCTTATAATGTAATTAATAAAATATATAAAGCTATGGATAACAGACTTTCTGTAGGAGGAACAGTCTATGACCTCAAGAAGGCCTTTGATTGTGTTAACCATGGAATTCTAGTAGATAAACTAGAGTTTTATGGAATTAGTGGGAAATTTCTAACTTTGATACAAACTTATTTCAGAGAAAGATACCAAAAAGTACTCATTGATAAAATTAATGCATATGATAGTGTTACGTCTAGATGGAAAAAAGTTACAAATGGGGTTCCTAAGGGTTCAGTCTTGGATCTGTTACTTTTTCTTATTTATGTTAATGATTTACCCAATATAACAGATAATGATGCTAAAGTTGTGCTCTTTGCAGATGGTACTAGCATTATAGTAACTAATTCTAATTAAGGGGGACTTCAAACAGCATTAAACAAAACATTCTCTGATATAATCTCATGGTTGAAGGCCAATTTCCTATCACTCAACTTCAATAAAATGTATTATTTAGAATTCAGAACTAAATTTTGCATTTACAACACATTAGGTATTAACTGCTTAGTAAATCTATTGCTAATGTTACACAGTTACAAAGTTTGTAGGTTTAGTGATTGATGACAGTCTAACTTGGGATAATCATATTGACCAATTAATTTCCAGATTTAATTCTGCATGTTATGCAATAAGAGCTATAAAATCAGTGTTGTCAAGGAAAGCTTGAAGAATGCTATATTTTTCTTATGTACATTCTATCATATACTATGGCATAATTTTTTGGGGTAACACCCCTAATAGTATTAAAATATCCAGAATGCAGAAAGTATATAAATAATAATAATAAGGAGAAGAATTATAACTAATTCCAAAAAAATGGATTCATATAGACAACTGTTTAAAACATTGGAAATTTGAACCTTCTATTCTCAGTTTATGTGAACAACAAACTTTTATTTCCATGGACTTAATTTTCAAGTGAGATATCCGTGGTGTGTTGAATATAAGCTAAAATATAATATGAAATATATATAATACAGACAAACACATCTTAAATTTTATTAGATTATGATTCCAGCGACATGTTTTGGCCCAATTATAGGGCTGTCGTCAGGCTGATCTTTGAACAGGTGGAGTTTACAATTGATAATGCTTTCAATTTATGAGATCTCGTATTACATGAATTGGTTAAAATAATTGTGGTGTGTTATATAAAAAACTTAAGATTACAATTCAAATATGGTACTTTATACAATAAGCATTAAAAACAGATAAATTAAAATTAAGTTTTTTATATAACATAACACAACTGTTTTAACCAATTCTTGTAACATGAGATCTCGTACATTGAAAGCATTATCGATTGTACACTCCACATGTTCAAAGATCAGCCTGAAGATGGCCCTACAATTGGGCCAAAACATGTAGCCGGAATTATAATATAATCTAATAAAATATAAAGTTGTGTATGACTGTATTATATATATTTTATGTTGTATATTAGTCCATAGACTTAGAAGTCCATAACCATGACACTAGATCTACTGATAATTTTCATTTACATATTGTTAGTTTAACTAACTACCAAAAAGGAGCTCATTATTCAGGAATTAAAATTTTTAATCGTCTTCCTGCTCAGATAAAATGTGTAACGAATGACATACAAGTTTTTAAATCAGCATTAAAAAAAGGTTTCTTCTTTCTAACTCATTTTATTCTATTGAGGAATATTTTAATTCTAATAAATAATATATATTTCAGAGTTTTAATTTTATAATTAATATTTTATTGTGTAATCATTATGTTATACTTGTATTCTGTAATTTGACAGCTGTAATTTACCACATACATTGTGTCATCATATTACAGCTATATCCACATCCTTAAGTCATGCCTTTAAATGGATAAACGGAAATTAAATGAATTAAAAATGGAAGTAAACAACAAAGTGAATTTACTAAGACATTAGCCATGTTTTAGAGCCCAAATTGAGTCTGAAATATATCATTTTTATTGCTGTATAGTTTAAGTAATATAAATGGAGTATATTAAATAATGAGCTTTCTAATTTAAACAACTCATTCATTGTTAAGGTGGTCAAATCAGCTGTAGCTGTTCAAGTAATAAAAGTGGAGTATATTAAATAATGATTTTTTTTTATTTATTTATTTAAACAATTCATTCATTGCTAAAATGGTCAAGGCATGGAGTTAACCATGGATGAATATACTGGTCAGGTAAGAAATGCACTCCACATTTTAGAAGGATGTGAAGTTGATAGGAGGGCACATTAACATTTACATTTAGGAAATTTGTTATGAAATGGAAGCTGAATGGGAATGGCAAGATTTGATATTAGCAGTGTCAAAACTTTGGGATCTGTTACCAGACTTAAATAGTGGGTCTGTAACAATGATCACAAATTTTAATATCGTATGTTTTCCATCTGGCTCTTACAGGATTTCTAGTTAAAACTCAGTTCATAATTTAGGAAGCATTTTACATGTCTCATTTGGGTCAGTTGCACATGTGTCATGTAATATTTAATTCAAAATATTAGGTGCAGTGTTCTTAAACATTAATTCTGGTCTTTAAGTGACAGAGTTCTGACTAGTTGTTACATTCCCAAAATGTGACATTGACTCAGCTGTCATCACAAAGTATGAATAAAAAAATTCACCACAATCATTCAATGAAATATAGAAGTTAGAATTCGTATGGTATAATATGTCAAATTGTACATCTAAATCTCATTCTACTGGTAAGTTAATTAAGAGCCTTGAGTGCCAAGCATTCAGTGTGAATGGTCATATATATCATGTTAAAACATATATGGAGAGATAGACTAAGTAAAGTAACCAGTTTTCTTCAGAATAACAGCAGTTGCTGGGTGACACACACAGTAATGGATATCATATTGTTAGTGAGTCCCAAAGTGTAGTTTAATCCAGAATTATTTGCCTTAGTGTATCTGCATGGATTAGTTACCTTTCAGGTTATCTATCCAACATCTGGAAAAAAGTTTTACTTACAACAAAAATATATTTGATGCATTAAATCAAAGTGAAGTACATCCTACAAATACTGAAACACTGGCCTTTTAAGAGAATAGGAATCCACCTCTATAAAATGGTAACTGTAAAATATTTGTATTAAGGGTAAACTTTACAAGCATGTTTCTTGCTAACAGTATGCCTAATGAACAGTTATGCTGGTAGTTTAATATACAGTCACCAGAAACACACAACTGTGACTCTCATTAATGCCCCTGTTTCATTCCCTGGAGCACTGTCACTGATAACACTACATGTGAACACAACAGTTTCATTGCAGCCTGCTGATAACATGTTGCATAACCAAACTATAGCATTTCCTGCAAATATCAGTCAATAGCAACTGAAGTGTGACAGTGAAAGTTATAGCATTGAAAGGTCTAGATGCCTTTCTAAAAACATTAGTTTCTAGGCTTCTTGGAATAATAAGAGCAAGTTTATGAAGTCAAGGGGCGTGAAAACAAGTGGAGAGTGACTCAGTAGTTTTGAAAACTAAACCACAGCATGGTTCTCTGTCTCCCTGAATGAAGAAGAGGTATTGAAACTGCCATTGGAATAGACTGCTGGGGAAAATTTGGGCTCACAACAAATGAAGTAACAGAGGAAAGAGTATATACACAATATACAGCTTCAGACTTGAATACAAGGAGATGGGGAACAACATGAAGCACACATAATGGAAAAGAAAAGAATTTAAAATTATAGAAAGAAAGCCTCAAGGGAAGAACTAGTCATGCACCACATAATGACATTTCAGTCAACAACAACCCGCATATACAATGGTGGTCCCATAAGATTGAAGTATTATAATATAGTATTATTACATTATAATATAATATTATAATACCAGTTTGTTATGACTGCCTACGGTATTCAGTACAGTAACATGCTGTACAGGTTGGTAGCCTAGCAGCAACAGGCTGTACCATATAGCCTAGGTGTGTAGTAGGCTACACTATCTAGGTTTGTGTAAGTGCACTCTGTGACATTCGCACAATGATAGAATTGCCTAACGACACATTTTTCAAAACATATACCTGTCATTAAGTGACACATGGTTGTATATGGAACACAGATATAGATGCGAGGACACTAAAATGAATCTTAGAGAAACTGTTTGCAAATATGTGAACATGACTGATTTGAATGATGGTTGTGTGAAATGGCACAAATTTTACAAGTACTGCAGTAAACCTGATGAGTAGATATCTATCATCTATTCAAAAATCTATCAATTGCTCAAGACTCATATTCATATTTAAATATGTCATTTACATTAACCAAGTTTAGTTTAAACAATGCTCAACATTTTCATTGCACCTTTCTTATCACTTCCTTCCTGTTGTGTTTCCATTAGGCCCAAACTTTCTTTGAAGTTTTGCTTTTCACATTTCTAGTACAAACTCTTACAATGGAACAAGGACTGAATACTTCATGGATACACTGTTTTAGTTTGCTTTAATACTTTTTGCTTCTTATTATTATGTGTGGCCCAGGTCATAGTATTAAAAGGTAAAGGTAAAGTTTTCCCGTTACAGGCCCGGTGTGGCCCAGAGGGTGGGTAGAGGTATAGCTCTACTCTTCCATGACCGCAGCACTAGAAGGGGGTTAATGGTCAGCAGCATGCCCCGGCCGCACTTTACCCCCGGGAAAGAACCGGTACCCATTTTACAGGAGGCTGGGTGGGAGAGGTCATAGTATTTGGCATTTATAAACAACCAATAAATTATCATATTGGCAGTTAAATTAAAATTTTAAATCCTTACCTGCTTACTGTGTTTGGAAAACTATCATTTAAAAGCAATATTCTTTTAAATTACAGGCTGAATAAATGTTGACTTAATTCAGTAATAAAATTTATCACTCATTAATTACTGGTATATATTCCGGTAATATGGTAACATATTTGTATATTTTGTATGCATATGACTTATTCCATATCCGACTGTCATTGTGACAAACTTACGGATTCATGGAATATGTGTGTGTGTATGTGTGCGCGCACATGTGCAATTCAAGTGCAATGCTAATTTTAGCTGTTTGCTTTCCATATCTCCACCATAGAGACTGAAGGAATCATCACAGCAACTGAGAGAGCCAACAACAGCAACAAATGCAGACCTTTTAGAGCAGATACACCAGCAAGATGAAGAGCTTGCCTCCCTAAGAGAAAGACTCAGATGGCAGGTATAGGAGTTTCACTAGCATTTTACAGTGTTACACCAGGAACCTCAGTATCCGACACCCATTGTACATACATATCATCTTGACAATTAACAACCCTGGGAGGTTTAGAATAATGCCCCTGTGCTCATTAAGCACCACAGCACAAAAGCATAGCAAAGTGGAGCTACACTTCCAGCCTTTCTTACGTTTGGCACAAGCTGAAGGTGAGTGGTAAGCCTCTCCTCTCTTTCACACACCACCTTACTTCTACCCACTGGATGGACCCCAGATTCAGTCTGAAATGCAGTGGTGAAAACATAAAATCTGTCCCCAGTGGAATTATTTAAGAACAGTGTCAGAAACTCAGACTGTACAAGGCTGAAAATGTTATGATAGATGTGATTGAATCTGAAAGCCATGGAAGGATGCAAATGGGGTATAATTTAAGGTACTACCCCTAGCACTGACCCAGACAAACTTATTAAAACAAGAAACAATTTCAGTCAGGATAGTTGGTGAACCAGCTGAGATCTGAAGCAGGCAGCTCCTGAATTGAATACACATCAAAACCCTGTTGCTTGAACCACCTTTGGTATTGACATAGCTACCCTCCTCTTTGTCTTGCTCAAAGTGATAAGGTTGTCACTGTAGCCAATGAACCAGACTGTTTTGAATTCCAGATTAAAGGCTACAAGAATGAAACAATGCTCAGAAAGATATCTAAGTTATATGTATGTATGTAGAAGTGTCTCACCAAAGTACTACTTTACATTCATTATAACAAAGCTTTTGATATCCAACTAACCAATGAATAAAACAAACACAGACCAATGATCTAGGATAAGGTGCATGTTACAGTCAACACCAGACATGGACAGCATGCAGAGTCGTCTGGAGGCACAGGAGAGGTTCTGGAAATCAAGACTTAAGCAAATTGAAGCCGCACATGAAAGACAGCTAGAAGGTCTTAGGGTACAGCTGGATCAGGTCAAAGGTGAGAACTAAAATCTAACAATTAAAAGGAGCACAGATGTATTCTTCAGAGTGCCAATGATAATTTGTCAAGTCATTTAAGGCTTGAAATGATTAACTCAGAATGTGTCACATTTTAAGATCTTATTATCAGAGTTTGGGCTGTGCAACAAAAAGTCAAGAAAATTGTTTTCCATCCCACCAGAAATTCTTAAATATTTGCTTACCAAAGCCAGTTAATCCAGAAACTTTTGCTCTGTCTGCAATGATTTGATCTGACTGACATTGAGATGGCTTTCTGATGTACTATCATAAAAAATGTTTGATTTTTAATGCTTTGTGCTTCTGATATTTAAAACAGAAGTCTGTTGTAAGTGCTGTTAAAATTTAATGTACCGTAAGAACCTCATAATTCTCGCTGGACTGATGCACTTGGCTGGGCAGTAAGAGGTTAAGTTTCAGTCACCAATTGACCCTTTGAAAGCTACATCTGAGTCAAAGTCACTCTACAACTGACAGTCTGGCTGTCTTGGTGTTCAGCCCCAATGTTCTCGTCCTGGCGCACCAGGCATCGTCTTCATAAACAGAATGTGTCTGTCCAGTGTCTTGCTGTCTTGGTCTTTGTCAAGTATATGTATTTAATGCGAGGACAGACATGTTTCTGAATTACACAAGAAACTTCACTGAACATCTTAGAGAGAATAAAGACCAATCAGTCAATGCTGTTTAGGGGAATAATCTGTATTGATGTTCAAACTACAATGAAAACACAAATGCTTTGTGTTGCAAAATGCGGAGATTCATAATGCTGCAGCTTGTGGTACATATAGTTACCACTGGGCTTGAAATGGCTAACCTTTATCATCTGGCATTTAAATCCTAATGTTGCCACAGACTGCTGGAGTTATTTCTGTTTTTAAATGCCCATGCCTGCACTTCTGCAGGACAGTGTTTTCCCTTTCATGTGTGAAGAACTACATTTAACAGGATACAGACTTCCTTTTGGGCTGATAAAGGTTAAAAATGTGTACAATTTTATCAAGTTTAATAAGTATGAATAATTCAAGAAAAGCTCTTACTATCAATCATGGTAAAAATTCCTACAAGGCCATTGTTATTGTATATTATATAGCTGTTATATATTATGTTTAAAAAAATAGTCTGCAACAATTCTCACATATCTTACTGACATGTTTGCAGAATCTCATAACAGCAGCCGTTACGCAGAGTACGAAAATAACATTCAGAAACTAATGGCTCATGCTGTGAGACAAGATGAGGTGTTAAAGGCGCAGGCACTACAAATTCTTCGTCTCACTGAACAATACTCAGCAAAAGTGCAACAAGCAGATGATGCACATCAGCATGCTGTAGAACTGCAGCCTCAGTCAAGAGCAGATCCACATGTAACATTCAGAGAACTTACAGCCAGAATTGACAAAGCTGTACATGACGGAATACATGCAGAGCAACTTACAAAGTCATCAGTTGGAAGGCAGACTAAATCCCCTCATTATGTTTCACAGACACCAGTTGCAACAAAGAACATCCCATCTCCTGCAGATAGCAGTGGGTGCTCCCAGTCTCAGAAACAAAGTTTAGTGGTCACAAACATCACAATGGAGACAGTAAATTCTACTGAGAGCCTCAAGGTTGATCCTCAAGAAGTCTCAAGCTCTGAGTCTTCACTCCAAACACCGAACATCAGAACTCAAGCTACTTCAATGTATAAATTCACTGACCAGGAAATGCACAAGTTTGACAAAGGCAGGAGCCCACAGGGATCTAAGGATTCTGGCTTGGATTCACCCAAGCGGTTCTCTGCAACTTCAACCAAGAAACATAATGCTTTCCAGGGACTGTCATCAATCAAAACTACACCTGTCATAAGTGGCAGTGAAGTCAGGGCAGATAGTGTGGATGTGATGACAGGAAGTGATGAAGGAGGAAGAGAAGGAGAAGGAAAAGAAGAGACAACATCAGATGAAGCAACACTTGATGAAACTGAGACAGAAATGGACACCGATACCGAACCTGCAGTCAAGTCTGTGCTGAGGTAAGAAATTCCAGTATCTGAATCCAACTCAAATTCTATCATTCTGCCTGACATGTGAACCCACAACCTTTGCCTTACTAAGTTGACATGAAATTATTCTCTCATGGCCATAATTGTTGCACTTATTCAAATGATGACCATGTTTAGGAAGTAGTATTTGGAAGAGATTTTTCTCTTGTCCAAACCATCTAGACCAGCCCTAGGGTCCAACAGTCTTCTTTTCAGTGGATACTGAAGCCTGTTCACCTGGGAAAAAAGTGGCCAACGCATAAAGGTGATCATTCACCTGCATCTGCTGTTGATGTTAAGAATGCCTGGAACTATAGCCCCTTCCATGATCTTTAATTTAGCAGAGGGACTTTATCTTCAACATTAATACTCATGGTGCCAGAAAGATGTCAAATAACTTGAAGCACATTTGGCAAGCCTTTTCCTGCCTGGAACCAATTTCAACAATGAGGTAGGCCCTGCCCTGTTGTTAGCTGGCCAGTGCAAAGAGGCTTCTGATATAGAATTAGTTTCTGATACATAATTCAACTGACATCAGCTCATGACCAAGGCTGAAATAACATGCTTTGGTTCAGTCTATCATGCCTCAGCTGTGGTGATAGATGAGTGTGAAGTTGTCCCTGTGATTAATTAACCCCCATGTCATGAAGATGTATTGGGAAGAGTGCTATAGCTCTAAGCATACTAAATCCCAACATTAGACAGTGATGGGTGCTCAGCTTCATGCCCTAGCTACTTTACCCTAAAGGAGACAGCCATTGGTAACCATTAGACTGAATGCTGGAAAAATGGTAACTTACAAAAACACATGAAAGAGCTATAGAGGTAGCAGATTGCTTAAAAAGGATGTGAGTATGAAGGAATAATGAATGCTATTCACCTGGTGCATATGTGATACAAATATAATGGTAAGACAGTAATAATGTTTGCAGTTTGGAGAATGCTCTGCAGCAGAACCCTCGTATATTGACAGCACTGAAAGATGACTTGCGAGATCTCCATGCTCGCAGACTGCGAGAAATTGGGGTTGATCCAGAGTGGAAAGGGATACCAGCAGCTACTTTCCAACAGAAGATGGCAACTCTGAAGCATCATCAGACTATCACGGCAAAGGTAATATACAGGGTGTAACAGGAGGAACGGACCAAACTTCGGGAGGGTGTTCCTTATGTTAAACTATACCGAAAAACCCCAAAACACCTATATCCAAAGTTGAACGATTTGGGAGATATTGTCCAGTGAAGTTTGAAACTTTGACAGCTGTTACACACTTACTGATTACCAAATTCGTATTGAAACTGGCAGGAATATGTAGTTTCTGTAATGTTAATATCTGTACTTTTCATCAAAATAACTTGTGAGTGACATAAAGCCATTAATTGTAACTGCAAAGTTCCTCGCATTCGTGTCATACTTATACTTAGGTTCGAAGTACTATACATCACACTAGAATGTTGAGTGGTGACGTAGCACGCCTGCCTGGCTGCTCTGCCAGCAGACCTACGAGTAGATAAGCATCCCAGCTGACAGCTATCGTTCTTGGACCACAAGGAAGTCCACAATTTTCAATTGCCATTATCTCCCAAACCGTTC
>Ga0123355_10012896_pt1 | contig 12973 bp, 14 predicted proteins | sample TergutEmb28metaG_3_FD_89872 | JGI IMG/M metagenome (GOLD analysis project Ga0123355, IMG submission 89872) | Embiratermes neotenicus P1 segment gut microbial communities from Petit-Saut dam, French Guiana - Emb289 P1 | ecosystem: Host-associated > Arthropoda: Insects > Digestive system > Gut ... | reverse complement strand
GATCGTGCACTCGGCGGGGTATGAGGTGTCGCTGTACAGCAACATGTCGCCCACCGTCCGGCTGATCGCCGAGCAGCCGTGGGACCTCGACGATCTGGCCGCCGAGGTCGAGCGCTCGTTCCGCGCGGGGCCCCCCGCCGGGCCGCGTGGTGCGAGCTGAAGGGGACTCGGTCAGCGATGAAGCTCGGACTGTCGGTGGGCTACTCGGGCCCGCACGTGAACTTCCCGATCGGCCTGGTGAAGCTGGCCGAGAGGCTCGGCTACGACTCGGTCTGGACGGCTGAGGCGTACGGGTCGGACGCCATGACGCCATTGGCCTGGATTGCCGCGCAGACGTCCCGGATCCGGCTGGGTACCGGCATCGCGCAGCTGGCCGGGCGCACGCCGGCCATGTGCGCGATGCAGGCGATGACGATTGACGGCCTGGCGGGCGGCGGGCGGATGATCGTGGGCCTCGGGGTGTCCGGGCCGCAGATCGTAGAGGGCTGGTACGGGCAGCCGTGGGGGAGGCCGTACTGGCGGGTGCGGGACTACGTCCAGATCATGCAGAAGATCTTCCGGCGGGAGGAGCCCGTCTCGCACCAGGGCAGGGAGATCTCGCTGCCGTACGCCGGCGAGGGCGCGGCCGGCCTAGGCAAGCCGCTGCGGTCGATCCTGCATCAGGACCACCACATTCCCATCTACCTGGGCAGTGGGTCGGATTCCATGCTGCGGCTGTGCGGTGAGATCTGTGACGGCGTCCTGCCGCTGCGGTTTGAGCCCGGCCTGATGCCGCGGTTCCGCCGGGAAATCGAGGAAGGATTCCGGCGGGCGGGCAACGGCAAGGGCTGGGACAGCTTCTCGTTCGAGGCCGGCGTCAATGTCAGCGTGACCGACGACGTCGCGGCGGCGCTGCGGGCCGCGAAGCCGGGCATCGCCCTGTATGTCGGCGGCATGGGCCATCCCACCCTGAACTTCCACAAGCGGGCCATGGAGCAGCAGGGCTACGGGGACGCGGCCGCCAGGATCGAGGAGCTGTTCCGGGCGGGGCGCAAGCAGGAGGCGGCGGATGCGGTGCCCGACGAGTTCGTCGACGAGCACGCTCTCGTCGGATCCCCGGCCCGCATCCGGCAGCGATACCAGCCCTGGGCGGACTCGGGCATTACCGCGCTGCACATCGGCACCCGCCAGGAGGCCGCGATCGAACTCATGGCGGACCTGGCCGGCACGGCGAGCAATCAGCCGGCTGCCTGATCACCGGATAGCTGCGGCGGGAAGTCGCGCGACTTAGACAGCTTCCACTCTGGCTGCCGCTTCTCCAGGAACGCGACGACTCCTTCGGCTGCATCGGCCTGGCGCCCGCTCCACCGGAACACCTCGTGCTCGAGCTTCAGGTGCGCCGCCCGGTCGGGCTCGGCGAGGCCCCGGTAGATCAGCGCCTTGGTGGCTGCCACGGACATGGCCGAGGTGTTCGCCGCGATGTCGCGGGCGATGTCGAGCGCGGCGGGCAGTACCTCGTCAGCCGGCAGCGCGCGCGACATCAGCCCGATCTCGGCCGCCTCGATACCGCTCATGAGCCGGCCGGTGAGCATCACCTCTAGTGCCCGGGACGCGCCGATGAGCCGCGGTACGAGCCAGGTCGAGCCGGCCTCGGCTACGATGCCGCGGCGCGGGAACACGAACCCGTACTTGCCGTCGGCGGCCGCGATCCTGATGTCCCAGGACATCGGGATCGTCATGCCCATGCCGACCGCAGAGCCGTTCATCGCGGCGATCACGGGCGTTCGCATCTGCCATGCGGGGACCGGCGGCCGATCGCGGCTGGCGGCCTCGAGGTCACCGCCCTCGCCGCGCTGCCCGCTGAACGTGCTGCCGCCGCGGCTGAGGTCGGCTCCGGCCGAGAAGTACTTCCCCGCTCCGGTCACGACGATCGCGCGAACGGCATCGTCGGCATCGAAGGCCTCCAGCGCTACGTGCAGGTCCTCCTGCATCGCGCGGGAGAAGGAGTTCCGGTGCTCCGGTCGGTTGAGCCAGATAGTGGCGACGCCGTCCTCGACCTTCGTCAGGATTGCGGAGTAATCCGGCATGCAGTTCGCCTCCTCATTCGTCCGGCCGATTCCAGAATGAGATTCTAATTACGCCGCAGCAAACAGACTAGGTCCAGCACGGAGTCAGCTCCGGCAGCTGCTGACCCGTGGTCCGCGGTAAGGGTTTGGGGCTTGCCGTGCGACCTAATTTCATGAAAATTGCCCGTGGGGGGGCTACCGCGGACGCGTGCGGCTGGCCGGACTGGTTGTCGCGCGGAGGCCCGGTTGGGTGAGGACAAGATCTGCTCGCGCGACGCCGACGAGCTCGCCGCGTGCTTCGCCGCTCATGCCGGCGGATTGTTCGGGTACGCCTGCGTGCTGGCCCGCGGGGATCGGGCGCTTGCGGATGACCTGGTGCAGGCGGCGTTTGAGGCAGCCGCCCGGACGTGGGGGATAGTGCGCGGCCTGACAGAAGCGCAGCGCAATGCATGGCTGCGAACAACGGCGGCGAACATCGCGGTAAGCGGCTTCCGCCGCGAGGCGGCCTGGCGGGACCGGCTGCCGCGGATCGAGGCCCGATACCGCGATGCTCCGGTTGACGTCGTGGCGCTCGCCTTCTCGTCGATCGTGCTGGAGCGGTGCTGGCAGATCATCAGGGCCATGCCGGAACGTCAGCACGCCGTCGCGGTGCTGCGCTGGCAGCAGGGGATGAAGCTGACCGAGATCGCCGCCGCTCTGGGCATGGCCGAGAAGACGGTGAGCGTGCACCTGAACCGGGCACGCCGGAGCCTGATCGCCGAGCTCGGGCGGGATTACCCCTTTGCCAGCGACGACGGGGAAGGACGAGCGTCATGACAACCAGCCGGCGCAGGGCGGCCAGTTCGCGGGAGGACGAGCTGCTGTCCCGGCTCTATCAGCACGTCACTGCGTGGCAGACCGACCGGTTCGCCGCCCAGTACGACACGGCGGCCGGCCTGCGCCGCTATCGGGCCTGGCTGGCCGAGAACGCTGCCAGGGAACAGGCGAGGCCGCCAGCTGTCCGGGTCGCGGTTCGCGCGACGGTGACGGCCAGCCGCGCCAGTACCGCCGCCCGCCCCGTGCGGGCCGTCACCGAAGAGCTGGCAGTCCTGCTCCAGAACACGTCAGAATCCGGCAACGCGAAGGCCGGGTCGCCGGTACGGGGAGCCGACTGGGGGGCCGAGCAGGCGGTGACCGAGCTGTACGTTGCACACTACCGGTCGCTGGTCAGGCTGGCGGTGCTGCTGGTGCGCGACGTCGCCACCGCCGAGGATGTCGTCCAGGAAGGCTTCATTGCCATGCACGGGGGCTGGTCGCAGCTGGGCGACAGCGAGAAGGCACTTTCCTACCTGCGGCGGTCTGTTGTCATCCGGTGCCGTACGGTGCTGCGACACCGCGTGACCGCTGTTCACGCCGCACCCGAGCCCGCGCGTGGCGTGCCCGGCGGGCGGGACGAGGTTGCCGCGTTCGAGCGCTCCGCGGTGATGGCGGCGCTGCGGGCCCTCCCAGCCCGGCAGCGCGAGGCCCTGGCATTGCGGTTCTACGCCGACATGTCCGAGGTCCAGATCGCCGCGGCCATGGGTATCAGTCAGGGTGCCGTGAAAAGTCACACGGCCAGAGCCATGGTGGCCCTCCGGAAGATGCTCGAGGGGGAAATAACAGCTCCTGACCCTCAGAGCGGGTTGGCGGCGCCGCCCCAAGGCGAGCGCTGGCTCTACGGGAACACGGCGCCATAAGCGCTGAGCTCGCGAGGGCGCGGGACTCGTTCAGTACGTCCGGAGCGCGCCCAAGCCGGGTGCCACGCCACTTCAGTGCTTAGGCCGGTAGCGTCTTGGCCATGCACAAGTTACGCAGCATCGTTCTCCGCGTGGTCCGGGCGGCGGACATCCCCTGGTTCCTTGTGTGTGCATGCGCAGGGATCGTTCTAGCTGTCGTTCTTATCGGCAGGAGTAGTAGCCCGACCTCGCACCAGCCAAGGCACCCGCCGCTCATGCTGCCCCCGTGCGCCACCCAGCTGCAGACCTGGCGGGCCGCCCGGATGGCAGGGCACAACGTGCCGTTCGAGCTTGCCGCAGCGGGACAAGTAGGGTCTCAGCCTCCGGGCGGACTGATCTTTGTCAAACAGGTGGGGTCTGTGTGTGAACCGGTCGCAGTCCAAGTGCCCGACGCACGGGCCGGTGTCCACCGCGTACATCCGAAACCGTGATCCAACGGATCTCCTGCCAGTCCGATGAACACTCGCCGTCGGACAGCCTCCCGTCCACCAGAAATATCCGCCCGATCCCGGATGAGTCAACAGGCAAGACCGATCGGCGATGGCGGCGAACCTAATTACCGGCAGGCCTAGGCTTGCAGTCGGCAGCCGACGCGGCTCCGGCAGTGTCGCCGCCCGGCGCCGAACGCCGGAACGCCTGGAAGGCGGGTCGCATGGTACCGATGTCGGAGGACTGGAACAGCGCCGTCGCGATTGTCGCGCACCCCGACGACCTGGAATACGGCGCCGCATCGGCGGTGGCGCGGTGGACCAGGCAGGGCAGGAAGGTCTCCTACGTCATCGTCAGCAGCGGCGAGGTCGGGATCGCCGGCCGGGACCCGGCCGAGGTCGGTCCGCTGCGGGAAGAGGAAGAACGGCGCAGCGCTGCCGTCGTCGGCGTCTCGGAGGTGAGGTTTCTCGGCCATCCGGACGGGATGATCGAGTACGGCCTGACGCTGCGCCGCGACCTCACCCGGGCCCTCCGCCAACTGCAGCCCGACGTGCTGATCACGATGAGCTTCGACCTGACCTGGGGCGAGGACGGTCCGGTCAATCACGCCGATCACCGCGCGACCGGTCTCGCGGCTCTCGATGCCTGCCGGGACGCCGCGAACGAGTGGGTGTTCCGCGACCTTGAACTGCCCCGTTCCCCCATCAAAGACGCGTACGTCATCGGCACTCGCAAGCCGAGCCACTTTGTCGATGTCACGGAATCCATCGACGCCGGGGTCGCGTCGCTGCGCGAGCACCGGGCATACCTCGACGGGCTGGGTGGCGACTTCGATCCGGATGAGTTTCTCCGGAATCTGGCCGGCTACATCGGACTGGGCGCCGGGTGCGAGTACGCGGTGGGCCTGCGCCGCTACCCGATGAGCTAGCTCGCCGGCCGGTTGATTATCCCGGTGAGGGCAAGCGTGAGCAGCCGGTTCTCCTCGCCTGAGGTGCGGTCATGCCGGCCGTCGGCGAGAGCGAGGGCGTTGACCAGCCCGAGCAGGTCGTGGATGGTGACGTCAGGGCGGACGGCTCCGGAATCGATCGCGCGGTCAAGGAGAGGGCTTCCGGCAGCCGAAACCATCGCGCGACAGGACTGGAGGCTGGGGCTGCCGGGGGTCGGGCCGTCCATGTCGGCTGCCATGGCGGCGGCCAGCCCGTTGTTGACCGCGGCGCGCGCGCCGATGAGGCGAAGCCACGCGATCAGGGCCTCCGCCGGGTCGTGGCCGGCGGCCAGGGACTCGGCGGCGTCGCAGAGCTCCTTGACGTGATCGAAGTAGACCGTCTCGAGCAGGTTCTTGCGGGTCGGAAAGTGCCGGTGCAGCGTGGCCGAGCCGACGCTGGCCCGCCGCGCTATCTCCTCAAGTGACGCGTTCGCGCCGTCGCGGAGGAACAGGTCCTCGGCAGCGGCAATGATCATCTCGCGGTTGCGTCGTGCGTCGGCGCGGAGCGGGCGCCTGGCCGGCCCGGCTTGCGGCATCGCGTCGTCCTCTCCTCCCCCCTTGACACTATGTGGGGGACCACCCCGTATAGTAGTACAAGTAAACGGGGTGGCCCACCGGTTAGCTGCGCGGCACCGCGTCTTGGTTCTGGGCGCCACCCCCGTGCAACTACCAAGGACGGAGAGACATGCCGCAGGACACGGCACGACAGGCCGGCGTTCCCGCCCGGCAGCGCGCGGAGGTTGACTGGGACAGGTGGGCCGACGGGCCGCAGGCAGCGGAGCTTCCGCCGGTCATGCCGTCCGCCCGCGCACTGCTCGGGAACCTCCCGCCGCAAGCCGACGGCCTGATCCTCGATCTCGCCTGTGGCCTCGGCTCGCCCACCTTCGAGGCCGCCCGCCTGAATCCGGGGGCACGCGTGCTGGGCGTCGACCGGGCCGGGAAGCTGATTGATGCCGCGCGGGCGCTCGCGGCCGCTCAGGTGATCGGCAACGCCGACTTCGAGGTGATGTCGCTGGACGCGCTGACCCTGCCGGACAAGTCGGTGGACGCGGCCATCTCGCACCTCGCCTTCCTGCAGGAAGGCGACGTCGCCGTGTCGGTGAACGAGCTATCCCGCGTGCTCAAGGACGGCGCGCCGTTCAGCGTGGCCGCCTGGGACGCGATGGAGCTGAACACGCTGATGAGCCTCACGGTCCAGGTGCTGGAGCGTCATGTCCCGGCTGAGCTGCTGCCCGACGTCGGCTACCTGAACCAGCTCGCGACGCCAGGGCTGCGCGAGCGGCTGCTGCGTGAGGCGGGCTTCTCCACCCTGCATACCGAGCTGTTTTCATGGCAGCAGCCGGCGCCCTCGGCAGCCGCGCTCATTGCCTCGCCGGTCCCGTTCGGGCGGGCGGTGGACAGCCTGGCCAGCAGCGAACTGGAGATCGTCCGCAGTGAGCTGGAGCACGAGGCGGCCGAATTCCGCGCGGCTAACGGCACCTACGTTTTCCCGACGGCCTGCCGGCTCTACTGGGGCAGCAAACAGGGCTGAATGGCCGTCCGTGCTCCTCGGCAATCTGACTTCAGAAAGGTGGCCAAATGGCCGAGCCGTCCGTACCTGAATCGCACCGCGACCTGCTGGACGCCTTCGTCGCGGTCCTGGCCACTAACGGAGCCGACGGAAGGCCCCAGGTCACCGCGGTGGGCTTCTACCACGACCCCGACGACGACCGGGTCAAGATCTCGCTCAACGACACGCGCCAGAAGACCAGGAACTTGCGACGCGACCCGAACACCACGCTGTTCGTCCTCGACCTGGCCAATCCCCGCCGCACGCTTGAGATCCGCGCTCGTGCGGAGCTCACGCCAGACAGCGACTTTGCCTTCGCGGCCAAGGCGGGCATCAAGTACGGCGTCGACTTCCGCACCCAGGACCAGCCGGGCGAGACACGATCGATCATCACGCTGCATCCGACCCGCATCGTCGCGACGCTCGTCGGCTGAATCCGGTCAATCAACTCGGCGCGACCCCATGACCTGCCGGTGGCAGGAGCCGGCCAGCGAGCGACACGGCTAGCATCCCCGCCGGGGCGCTCGTTTACCAGTCGTGCATCGTTCCGTCGAGCAGCCTGGCGTAGGGCAGGTACGCCTGCTGGTACGGGAACGAGGCCGCGGCAGCCTCGTCCAGCTCCATCCCGAGCCCGGGCTCGTCGCCGGGATGCAGATAGCCGCCGGAGAAGGTGAACGCGTGCCGGAACACCGACTGAGTCACCGCAGCCGGCGGCATGTACTCCTGGATGCCGAAGTTGTGGATGGCCAGGCCGAGATGAAGCTGGGCGGCCATCCCGACGGGGGAGATGTCCGTCGGCCCGTGGAACCCGGTCTTGATCTGGTACTGCGCGGCGAAGTCCGCCAGCTTCTTCAGCGCCGAGACGCCGCCGAAGTGCGTGACCGACGCCCGGACATAGTCGATGAGCTGCTCGCGGATCAGCGTCTGGAAATCCCAGATGGTGTTGAGCACCTCACCGATGGCCAGCGGCGTCGTGGTGTGCTGCCGGACTAGCCGGAGGGCTTCCTGGTTTTCCGCGGGCGTGCAGTCCTCCAGCCAGAACAGGTCGTACGGCTCCAGCGCCTTGCCCAGGCGCGCCGCCTGGATCGGAGTCATCCGGTGGTGCCCGTCATGCAGCAGCGGCAGCTCCGGGCCGAACTCGCCGCGGACCGCCTCGAAGACCGAGGGCACGTGGCGCAGATACGCGCTGGTGTCCCACTGCTCCTCGGTCGGCCGCGCTCCCCGCTGGGCGGGGTCGTAGTCGTACCGCTCGCCGGCCGCCTGGGCCGACGCCTCCGACGCGGCCACGCCGTACACGGCCCCGAGTCCCGGGACAGCCGTCTGCACGCGGATCGCCGTGTACCCCTCGGCCGTGTGCTCGCGGATCGAGTCGAACAGCTCTGGCATGCTCATGCCGGACGCGTGCCCGTAGGCGCGCAGGCCGGTGCGGCACGCGCCGCCGAGCAGCTGGTACAGCGGCAGGTTCGCGACCTTGCCCTTGATGTCCCAGAGGGCCATGTCCACGGCCGCGATCGAGGCCATCGTGACGGGCCCGCGCCGCCAGTACGCGCCCCGGTACAGGAACTGCCAGGTGTCCTCGATCTGGGCCGGATCCCTGCCGATGAGCAGCGGAGCCACGTGATCTCGCAGGTACGCCGCCACGGCGAGCTCGCGCCCGTTCAGGGTCGCGTCGCCGAGGCCAGTGACGCCGTCGTCGGTCGTGATCTTCAGGGTCACGAAGTTCCGGCTCGGGCTGGTCACGATGACGTCAGCGCGGACGATCCTCATGCAGCAGATGCTTTCACGGCCCGCTCCCCGGCCCGGCGCTGAACTCCGCAGTGGCGGTGCTGACGGCGGCGACCAGCTCGGGGTAGTCAGCGAGCGCGGGATCGAGCGCGGCGAGCGCCCGCCGCGCCGCAGTCCGCGAGTCACAAGGCCGGACGGCGGCCGCGAGCTCGCCCGCGCCGGGGTCGGCGTCAGAAACAGAGTCCCCGCGCAGCCAGGCGACCCAGGCGCCGAGGATGCGTGCCGCGCCGGGCGGCAAGTGACCCGCGTCGAGCTCTGCGCGCAGCACCGGCAGGATGCGCACCGGGAGCTTCTGCAGCCCGCCGACGGCGATCTGGCTGAGCTGATGGCGCATCCTCATGTTGCCCCAGCGTTCGAGCAGCGCGTCGCAGTAGGCGTCGGTCTCGGCGCGCGGCAGCGACACGTGCGGCGCCGCCTCGGCCCACCATTCGCGTACCCAGCTCAGGACGACGGGGTCGGCGAAGGCCTCGGCGACCGTCGTGTGCCCGCGCCTCGGCGCGGCGTAGGCGACCAGCGAGTGCGCCCCGTTCAGCAGCCACAGCTTGCGCTCCTCGTACGGCCGCACGTCGCTGGTGATGAGCGCGCCGGCGCCGGGCCAGTCGGGCCGCTCGGTGCCGAATGTGTCGCTCAGCACCCACTCGGAGAACGGCTCGGTCACGACCGGGCAGCTGTCCGGGCGACCCGTGCTCCGGAGTACCAGCGCCACGTCGGCGTCCGTCGTGGCCGGCGTGATCCGGTCGACGAGTGTGTCGACGACGTGCACGCTGCCACTGATCCAGTCGGCCAGGCCGGGGTCCGTGTCCGCGGCGAACTCGACGGTGACTCGCGCTGCGATGGTGCTGTTGCCCGGCAGGTTGTCGCAGGATACGAGCGTGACCGGCCCGGCATCGGCTGCCCGCCGCGCCGCGAAGCCGGCCGCCAGCCGGGCCGGCACGGTTCGCAGCACGGCGGACGGGCCGGCTTGCCGCCACGACGCCAGGTCCGCTTGCACGGCCGGGTCGCCGCGGTTGAGCGCGCCGGAGGCGTCGCGGCAGTAGCCGGCCTCGGTGACCGTCACGGTGACGATCGATGTCGCCGGCGCCGCGAGGTAGCGAAGCCACGCCGGGGCGTCGGTGCCGGGAAAGGCCCGGCTCAGGCTACTGACGACGGAGAAGCTGTCCGCCGCGGGGCCGCGCACGACGAGCGTGTACAGGCAGTCCTGGGCGTTCAGCTGCCGAGCGAGCGCGGCGCTGTGCCCGGTGAAAGCGGCGATGCCCCACTCGCCGGCGTCCGGGGCCTGATCGGTGTAGGCGGCCACGTGAGAGCGTGCGAACGCGCCGAGGCCAAGGTGCACGTGGCGGATCGGTGCGGCGGGCCGGCCGGCAGCCCGGCTGAGGCGCGGCACGCTCACTGACCGTCGGGTGCCGGGTTCCGTTCCGGAGGGGAACGTGGCCGCCGCCCCCCGCGGCCCTTCGCCAGGCCGCGGCAGCCCGGGCTGCTCGTCCCCGCTTTGTGGTTCGCGGCCGATGGTACTCACAGCTTGAAGGCCCGGCGGGGCGCGCTCGTCACGAGGTCGATGAGCACCTCAGCCGCCTCGTCCTCGTCGAGCCGGTGCTCCGCGACGAGGCGCGCGAGGTAGCCGCTGTCGACGCGGCGGGACATGTCATGCCGGGCAGGAATGGAGCACAGCGAGCGCGAGTCGTCGACGAAACCCGAGGTACGGCTGAACCCGGCGGTCTCGGTGACGGCCGCCCGGAACCGGGCGATCGCGTCGGGCGCGTCGATGAACCACCAGGGCGCGCCCGCATACACAGCCGGGTAGAAGCCCGCCAGCGGGGCGATTTCGCGGGAGAACACGGTCTCGTCGGTGGTGAAGAGGATCAGGTGGAAGCCCGCAGCGGTGCCGAACTTCTCCAGCAGCGGGCGGAGCGCATCGGTGTACTCGACCGCGATCGGAATGTCGTGCCCGGTGTCAGGACCGAACTGCTCATAGGTCGGCCGGTGGTGGTTCCTGCTTATCGCAGGGTGCAGTGTCATCACGAGCCCGTCCTCGACTGACATCCGGGCCATCTCGAGAATCATGTTGCGACGGAACGCCAGCGCCTCCTCCTGACTCGCCTCGCCGCGTCGGGCCCGCTGGAAGATGCGCCGCACGTCCGCGAGGTCAAGCGGGTCGGTGCGCGCGTCCGCGTGGCTGTGATCGGCCGATGTCGCGCCGCGCGCCACAAAGTGTCGCCGCCGGGCCTCCAGCGCGCGCAGGTACCCGTCGTAGTCGCCGGTGTCTTCGCCGGTGACAGCGCCGAGCTGGTCGACGTTGGCCACCCAGTCTGGCCGGGCCGGCTCGAGGAACCGGTCCGGCCGGAAGCTCGGCACGACGCGGCAGCGGAACGACGGATCAGCGGCGAGTGCGGCGTGCGCGTCGAGGTCGCTGAGCGGGTCCTCCGTCGTCGACAGGACTTCCACGCCCCAGCGGCTTATCAGCGCCCGCGGCCGGTAGGTGTCCTTGGCCAGCAGGAACGCGAGGTGGTCGTAGATCCCGTCCGCGTTGCTCGCCGACGGCCGCACCGCGACCCCGAAGATGTCGGCCAGCTCGCACTCGAGCCAGTAGCGCACGGGTGTCCCGCGAAACACGTCCCAGTGCTCGCAGAGCAAGCGCCACGCCCGGCGCGAGGCCGCTTCCGGCAGCGGACCTTGCCCGACGCCGAGATCGGCAAGCGGCACACCAGACGCGTGCAGCAGCCGGGTGACGTAGTGATCGGAAGTGATCAGCAGCGCCGTCGGGTCACCGAGTGGCTCGTCGGCCGCCAGCATCGCCGCGTCGAGGTGGCCGTGCGGCGAGATGATCGGCAGCGACTCGACGGCCTCGAAAAGGCGCCGCGCAATCGCGCGGGTGCCCGGATCGGCCGGGAACAGACGGTCGGGATGCAACACGAGGTCAGCGGTGCCGGTCATGCCTTGATGGTGTCAAACGCCGGCAGCTTTGCTGACTCACAGGTGATAGATCAGTGACATGGCGGAAGTGTCAGTCCGGGATCTCCGGAGCCGCGGCAGGGAGACAATAAGCCGGGTCGCAAGCGGCGAGACGATCACAGTGACGCGCTATGGCGTGCCAGTGGCGGAACTGCGGCCGCTGCCCAAGCGTCCGCTGCCGGCTGAGCTGGTGCTTGCGCGGTGGCGCGCCTTGCCGGCAGTCAAGCCGGGGCGACTGCGTGCAGACATCGATCAACTGCTGGATCCGACGCCGTGAGCTAGGAGCCCGCGCGTCGGGTGCACGTCATTGCCGCGGGCTGTGCTCGCCCGCGCCGTTGTTGAGGTCAACGAGCTGCAGATCGGTCTGCGGGAAGTCGTCGCCGGATGCTGCGAAAGCGTGCACGATGCGCTCGTATCCGGGTTCCTTGCCGATGACCGCCAGAACCGCGGACGAGTGGACGATCATGCGCCATCCGCGCTGAAGCCGAGAATCTGCTCGCGCTCGGCCTTGGACAAGGGCCTGCCAAGCTGGTCCGGCGGGACCAGCGGCCAGATTTCCTCTTCCAGGAACCGGGTGAGACGTTCCTCCCGCTGCCGGGCTGTCAGCCAGTCCGTCACTGCCAGGCCCGCGAATTGACGCCGGGGTCGGCCAGATCGGCAAAGGCTTCGCCGAACCGTGCCAGATCTTGTGTGGTCACGACGGCGCCGGTTGTGGCGGCGTCTTGAGCTAGCCGACGCCGGACATACTCGCTGCGCGACAACCCCATGCGGCTCGCACGTGCGTCCACTGCGGCGATGACGTCGTCGGGTACGTCCCGTATTCGCATGTCAGTCACGTGCACCTCCTGGTGATATCCCATGATCGCACTCGCGGTCGAGCCGTAGTCCGGTCCACGCGCAAGGCGCTGAGAGAGGATCGGGTCATGGGCGCACAACGACTAGCCTTCAGCACGCTTGCCTTCCCGGGCGCGAGCCTGGCGACCGCGGTCGGTCTCGGGCGCGACTGGGGATATGCCGGTGTCGAGCTCCGGCTGATCGACGGCGAGCTGATCGACCCGGCGATGACTGCAGCGGACCGGGCCAGGGTGAAAAGCACCGCCGCCTCGGCAGGCCTGCCGATCGTCGCTGTCGACAGCTCGATCCGGCTGACCGACGACGAGCCCGGCATCGAGCTGGGCAGGTTCCTTGAGCTCGCCAGTGACTGGGAGTCGCCGCTGGTGCGGGTCTTCGGCGGCGGGCTTCCGGATGGCGATCCGGAAGCCCGCCGGGCCAGGCTCGAATCCGCAGCGCGAGTGCTGGAGGCCAGTGTTCCGCGAGCCGAGCGGCTCGGTGTTGCCATCGGCGTGGAGACCCACGATTCGTTCTCGGCTTCATCCGTCGTGGCCGAGCTGCTGGCCCTGGTCCCATCTGGTGCGGTCGGCGCGGTCTGGGATAGTCACCATCCGCATCGGATGGGCCAGCGGCCGGCCGAGGTCTG
>Ga0123355_10012895_pt1 | contig 12973 bp, 11 predicted proteins | sample TergutEmb28metaG_3_FD_89872 | JGI IMG/M metagenome (GOLD analysis project Ga0123355, IMG submission 89872) | Embiratermes neotenicus P1 segment gut microbial communities from Petit-Saut dam, French Guiana - Emb289 P1 | ecosystem: Host-associated > Arthropoda: Insects > Digestive system > Gut ... | reverse complement strand
GAAAAGTCGCAAGCTCCTGATGATGGATGTATTAATGTCCGAAACATGTTGAGCATAGAAGAAGTGAAATAAAACTTAATAACTAGTGACATCAAGTTGGTCTCTTATTCTTCAACTATCAGTGTTACTCAGTTCAAACTGACAGATCAGGACTGTGACTTGTTATAAAGTTCACCCTCTTTTATTTCTACATTAGGTAAATTTATAACACTTCCAGAATGTGTGGATTGTTTCTGTAAACTTTCTGTGTCAGGTTTACTCACAGATAAACAACATGCATCTAGATCTGGAGAATGTAATTAGTACATTAGTACTGTACTGGTATAAATTCAGTGAAAACAGCATATTGCACCCTCATTGAATTCTTTATGATGTGTACTGTGTTCGTCCTGCTGAATGTGTGGGTAAGTGTTGGTTGCTGTAATTCATTATCGAAGGAAGGGCTCCAGAATTATGGTCATATACCATTCTGAATTAATTGTGTCATAAAATATGGATTGTGTGGTTATTCTGATATTTGCATTACGCGAGAGATCCACAGATGGAAAGCGAATGAACATTTTTGAAAGGAAAGTGTATAGAAGAATTTTAGGCCCAGTATATGACAATGAAAAAGAAAATTGGAGGATATTAACCAATAAAGAAATTTATGCAAGGGTTAAAAAACCTACTATAACAGAGACAATAATTTTATATAGATTACATTGGTTTGGGCATGTACAGAGAATGGAAGGAAATAGAATTCCCAAAAAGAGTATTATATTTGAATTTGTGAACAACAAGATTGAGAGGCAGACCAAGAAATAGATGACAGGATGAAGTGAGAGAGGATGGAAGAATAGTTGGCGGAGAAGGGTGGCAAGAAAAAATACATAACAGAGAGGAACGGAAAAAGCTCCTGAGAACGGCAAGGAATTGTCGCATTCTGCACATGCCAATGGAATGAATGAAGAGGTCCACAGATATTCCAATAATGTAGGAGCCACCTCAAAATTCCAGGTGTCATTAGGGTGACAAGACACAAGCTCCATGCTCGGGATCCACAAATATTAGGTGCCACCATACAAAATCTAGTCACCCAGGTGAGCTGGCACCTGGAATTTGTGAACCCCTGCAGTACACTGTTTTGATCATATGGTGGGATGTATGGATATGTAGTTTCCCCACAGAACATGTTCTGTGTGTTTGTTTAAACAGTGCAATGTAATCAGTCTTCATCAGTCATAAATAAAAGCTGAGGTCCATCATACCATCATGCATATTTCTGAAAAGTGAATTGCAAATGTGAAGTCTCAAAACTTGATCTGAAAGTTGGATCAGAAGTTGACTCAGCTTTATGCATCTCTTTTTATGACTTTTAACACAGATGGTTTGCTGGGTAAATGTGAACTGAAATTCTGCCATCTGAGTTTACAGACATATTTGTCATAAGATTTCTTCCTTTTGATACATTTCTCAACAAGAAATGTGGGGTGTGCCACACAAAGACAGCGCTCTCACGGCAAACTGATCACAACAAATACGTGGCATTTAATGGAAATGAATTGCTTTCTTACTATGAAAGTTACATAGTGGCACACATTGCTTATTTCAGCAGTTTCGTCATGGCATGCTGACTGCTGGCTGGCTAAAGGACTGTGCAAAACGAAATGCCATAATTATTGACTGAGCTTCTCTATACTCGTTAACAAATCAGTGTGAACAGGCCATTATTTTTAAAAATAGAGTGAATATTGTTGTGTGTTTAATGAATGGTGTTTCACTAATTTCTGTTTCATGCAGTTTTAAATGTTTACTTTGTATTATTAACCCTTTAAACGCGGAGTTAAATCCATATGCCGTCTGCTGGCATTATTAGGAGCTCACCATATTTTCCACGTTAGCGGGTTAAGGGTTAATATGACATTACATATCAGGATATATTTCTAATGTTTCTTTTTATTCTGACTTTTCTTTGATAGTTGTCCATATCATAAAACATATTTTAATAATACTGTAATGTGCATCTCATAAGAATCATAGTCCCATTAACATTTAATTTAATACACACAATACAGTGATTACGTATCATGTTATGTACAAAGCTGTCACATCAATATTTACTTGGAAGAAATAAAATAACCTTTTTACAATAAAATTAAAATGTTTTTAAATTTGTTCATTGTTTCTAAAATAAATGTGAAATCAACTATTTTCAAGATATTTTCAGTATATTATTTCATTTTGCATTTTAATTCTAATAATTAAAGATCATTATTGTTATACTGTACATACATGTAATATATGTGTACATACACTTAGCACTGAATAAAGTAAGCAAATGTGACATTAAATGATTTGATTAAATTAATTACTGGATGTTTTAAATGGGTTGAAGTAGGAGTACTGCAAACAAGCCAAATGTCTGATTAGTCAGAAGTCTAAAATGAGTTTCCCAACCTTTCAAGATCGAGGGTCACATTACGTTCATCCTTTCCTGTCACGTTTTGTGCTTCCTGGTTGTAAGTTAGAAGTTATTGAAACTTTCTTACAATTTTTAAAAGGTGCTACCAAGTGTACCTATTGCAAATATTGTACCATATAAGCATTATCTTGTAATTTTCTTTAACCAAGTTGATTCAAGTTTTAGGCTTTTGCAGTGATGCAGGAGAGGCCTCTGTTCTGGGATGTAATGCCATCTTGCTGTATGATCAGTGCTTGATATTTAGAATAAAGCATGGTGTCCACATCTTCAAGGGTTGACATACCTCAACCTTTGAAAATGAAACCACTATGCTGTCTGATTATGTTGGGATTCAAACACCCAGTGACGGTGCCATATCCCAGAAGAACAAAGATTTCAAAATTGATCCATTTTTGTAAAAGGAAAAATGAATTATTTAATTCAGGCGCTAACAGTTTTTCTGTCTGCAGGGTGATAAACATTATATAAGTGGACCATGGCCCATGAGTGGAACTCTGTGCTCTTGAAAATCAGCACCACTATCTGCACCTGCTAACCTACAATACATAGACAATCATGGTAGAAGCCACAATAATTCAGGACAGTCATATTTTGAAATTTCTAACATTCTTTTGTAGGAATTATATATTTATATTCCACTGAACTACTGTGCATGATTATGGTAGTTTGTCTACTTTAACCCCTTCAAAGTTTAATGGTTACTTTGTGTGTATACCCCTAGGTTTAGCCCACAGAATTTGTATGGTTCTTATACACTAATTATTTCATTCTTCTTGGACTGCTTCAACCTCATTGAAATAGCTCTGCTCTTCACAGCAGCACAGCATCACTTCCCAGAACACATGAAACCCCCGTTATTATAGAGCATTAACTGTTGGTTCAGGTGCATGCTGAAGTAAAGGGGTGGAAACGACACATTTTTCCCACCCCATTAATAAAGCATTCACCTGAACCACTGCATGCATCCTGGAGATGGAAGCAGGAAGTACTTCCGAAACGTTAGACAAGCGAAGCGCACGGTGCCGTGTAGAAACCCAGACGACAACCAGCATTAGGACTCAATGACCAGAGCCTGGGACGAATACAGCTAGTTTACATTTATAATCGCCACCACAAATGGTTACATTACAGAAACATTGGCAGTTCTCGCAGTATCTAATTGCGTACTGCCAGAGCTTGGGCTCGAAGTGTGCAAAATGTTACGTTTGGCGGACCGCAATTGTGATTCAGTATTAGTTGGTAGCAGTTTTTGACTTTTATTGAAGGTAATACAGATATTGCCGTAAATATATGTAAGCAGTCCTACGTGTTTGGGAAAGGGCGCGTGTAAATTGTCACATAGTATAGGACATTCGTATTATCTCCTCCTTTTTGATGTCAAGGTTGTGGGGTTCGATCCAACAATTTGGGCGTCTGTGATTGGCAAAATTTAGTCGTAGTTGTGCTCAGTTGACGAAGTGCATGGAATGAATAACGATAATAGAAGGTGTGTGGCTTAATTTGTAATCAGATTTGTGCTTTGTGGAGTTGGTTGTAAACATTTATCCTTGTATGCTCTTTCAGATGTGTCTATGATCCATGGTAGTAGTACAAAAGTACTGGACGAGAGCTTTGTACGTAGGAGAAAATTATTTTATGGGCATGAATACATAAGATGTAAATGCGATTTTTAAACTTACGGGTTCGGTTAGTGGGATGAGAATCTCCTAGTGTGGTCGTGTGCTTGTAATTTGTTCATATCTATGTTGACGTACTTTATAACCTTTCAGTTTTTGCCACTCTTTCATTAACGTAGTATATATTCCTGATCATGATTGGTGACCGTGTGAGCGTGTTGTGTCTTTTAAAGTCTTACAAACAGTGATTTCGAAAACTGACACGCATTGATAGTATTATACTAGGCCAGTCTTAAATTGTTGCCTTTAATGCTGGACGTGCGTCATTCGACATTCTAACCCCTTTCGCGGAAAGGTTGATTCCTTGTTCCACCCCCGCAGGAAATATGTAATGTACGGGGTGGAATGCTAATCATAACATGAATCAGTGTTTAAGGTTTGATATATTTGTTCTTTAATGCTAAAGCTCGAAATTTTGTCATTTTAGGAAACTAATATATAGGAAGAGCATGAGTAAACTCTTTTGTAATAGGAAAGTGTTCACAACTCATTATTTGCCATTACTCCAAAAGATTTTCATTTAAGAGAAGCGACATTGTGACCCAACATCTTAGTATATTTATTCATTATGTACATACCTCATTGCAGGTAAAAGGACACCATGTAGAGTAAGGGTTGCCAACATATTGATTGTAATGTACATGATATGATAGCCTAACCTTGTTGCTCACTCAAAATGCCAGCGTTTCTTCAATACTCTTGCGTTATATGTGTATGTGAACTATCATACATTGAGTTTCTGTCACAGAAATAAACCTCAGAGCATAATATTAATGGCTGAAGGGCATTTAATTTTTTATGTGTTGGGTGTTATATTGAGTTTATGTAACTGTGCTTTGTTGGTGACCTTGATAACATATGATGTAAGATGTATTGTGGAGGGAAGACATGACAAGAACTGAAAACAGTAAACCTACACTGATGTTTTCATAAAAGTATTGCTTTGGGTAAAGAAATGATGGTATTCTGAGGTTTTGGTGCATAAAGATTAGTAAGAATTTATGTCTGAGAATAGTGACCATTCACACTCAAATTCTGTATTAGTGCACATTTTATGTTACACGTAAAGAAGTATCTACATACAGTACATCTTTTCAGACATAAAGCACCTTGGAAAAAGTTTGGCTTTGTGGTTTCAAGTTTAGTTTGATAATGGCAAGTTTTGCAGCTCAAGCAGCTATTAGATCAAAATGGACAGACTTGGTTGAATCAACTCCGTTCGATGTTCCTGGTGAGGTGTCATCAGGAGTGAGGAGTGTTGTGGGATGGCTGAAGCAGGTTAACACACTTCTTAGATACTCACCGTATTCTGTTTTATGTTTGCTAGTCTTCAGACTTTTTATGTCGATTCTTAAATCTTGTACTGCACTTATTGAATGTTGTTTAACTGTGCATGATCTGTGTTCCACGCATCAACATTTTATGCACTTTATGTTTACTGACCACTTAAACTTATCAGTTTTTGTGCAGAAGTGGGGAATGAAGAGGTAATTTCCTTTGACATGTCAGGGCATCAGTATATATTCGTAACTTTCAACATACATTTTTATGAGGTGTTATGTACCAAAAAAAATGACATGTGGGGACCATGCCTTTCTGTCTGTCCATCTGTCTGTCTGTCTGTGACAACACCATAGAGTTGTCACGCACATATGAGTTTTGTGAGAATAGGCCCAGTAGCAATCGTCTTTTACTTAGAGTGGGTAATTGAATTTCTACATGCACTTTTGATATTTCTTGACTGATTTTGGTGAAATTTGATACTGGCAATGTTGACACAATGCCATTGGGAAGTTGTAAGCTTCGTGAAAATTGGTGCAGTGAAAGCCATACTTCACTTATGGGTGTCAATGAAATTGTGTGTGTTTTACATTTTTCACTGAAGTTGATGTAATTCAGTACAGTAGATGAACACATAATTTTATTACATGATTGTGAGTATCATGTAAATTGGCATATTGAAAGTTGTACTTTATTTTTGGGTGATAAATGGTGTATGAGATCTGTACATATTGCTGTTGAGCATTTGTTAGTTTAATGAAACTGGCTCAAGTAGGGCTGTGCCTTTCATATGAGTGTAAATGAAATTGCATTTACATGTGCACCATGCAAGTGTGTGACATTTTGAAAGCAAAGAATATTATTTCCAAAGATTCATAATTTGATGTGGGAGGATGTGTTGCAGCAAAGGAGTGTTGGTATATTTTTGTGTTAACAGAAAAATTTTTAACTGCCTGAAACGAGGTTAAATTTGTAATCCTTTTTTAACTTGTTACAGCTGAACTGGATAGGGAAATTTATATCCTTTTTCATAATTCTGAAAATATTTGTGTTTGTAAATATACCATAGAGTTGGATTGCAGTCAGTGTAAAGCCCTATGTTTTAAATTAGAATATTAACTCAGAAGATTTACAGCATACACAGTTTGACTGTAAGAAAAAGTAACTGACATCATCTGGACTGAAGTTACTTTTGTGTTTAGAAACTTAGAAACAGAATTTGAGGCACATTAATTAGACATGAAATATGATTTTTTTTTTGGTGATGGGAGAAGTACGTGGTCGGGTCTGTTTGGTTGTGAAACCACATAATCTGAAGACTGCTGCAGAAATACTCCTCATGAACTTTATAACCATGTGTGCCATATCAGGTTTCCACTGCATTGTAGATGAGATCTGTGCTGCCCTGGGACATTACACAACTGCGTAATAATCCAGAAGGGGCAGATCTCTTTATAACCACCAGTCATGTCACATGGTATTCTAGATTATGAAACCTAGAATATCATAATGTGAAAATAGTGAATACAGACTTTGGTAGGTGTTTTTTGAGAGAGAAGTGAGCAAGTTGTTGTTCAACAAGTTCCACAGTCTTGTAGGTATTCATGTTACTTCTGATTTCTTGTTTAATGCAAAAATCCGTGCCTGTTAATATATCTTGAATCGTCATCACTAAAATGTTGTTTAATCCTTTGAGTGTTCTAATGCACTGTAATGTGAAAACATTAAACATTGCTGCTTGTTCTCATATGGTGGCACTGAAATAAAGAATAGTTAGAACATGTAACTGGTCTGCTAGGTAAATGTAATGTTATCTGTGTGCATGCTGTGAGGGTGTATGGGGAAGTGGAGGTGTTGCTCTGTTCATTCTTAAGCTTGGCACTAGGTAGAGGTGAATGGTCTGCATCACATTCCAGCTTCTTCACCCAAGAGGAATGGCCCCCAGTACAAATTGAATAGGAGGCTAGGTGACCCAGAGCCAGGCTGCATGCTTTGGGGAAGATAAAAATCCCTTTCCCCTCCCACAAATTGAACCATGATTCCTAAATTGTCTGGCCTCTAGTTTACTTTGTGTACTGAGTATGCCATCCTGAATGCAAATTGGTCTGCTGGAAACAACGAAGGGTTAAAACAAAGCAGTCGTAGCTTATTATAGCTTTGGAGTTGCTGCTTGTACTAGTGAAATTAAGCATCTTCTGGTGGCGTATTATATTTAGTGTGCAAGCTTTCTATTGCATCTGCTCTTACATATTATTCTAAAAGGTGTAGTGTATTTATGTGATGCAGGCATCATTGGAAGTGCGTCAGGCAGGCCGTCGGACTTTGAACACGTTGTCTGGTGTCACAATGGGAAGCTCATCGGTGATCATCCTTCACTACAATGACGTATATAATATCGAGTCCAGAGTGACGGAGCCAGTTGGAGGGGCTGCACGTTTCTGTGCTGCAATAAAATCATTTTCACATCTTAATCCTCTGGTTCTCTTCAGTGGAGATGTTTTTTCACCGAGCATGTGTGAGTACTGTGATAGAAAAGAAAATGTGTTGAGGGGAACAGTTTGTGCACAATGTACAGACTGAAATGGAAGGTTTGCAATTGTTAGTATTTGAGGATAATTTTTATAAATCAGTTTTACCATGTTGGGATGATAAATACCATACTAGGTATATGTAATATGGTGAAGAACATATATTGTGTCCATTGCGGACCCGATGAGGAACGTATCTTGGATGTTGTTCCCAGGAGGGATGGAGCTCGGAACTCAGGTTAAGACGGGGAGTCAGACAGGCCGCACACACTCTCAATAATCCAAAAGTAGAGTGTACTGGAATTTTATTGTGTGTAAGTAGGGAATAATGGCAGTTACAACTGAACTGTATTGGTGACAAATCTTGCCAGCGGGCTCTTTGTTACAGTTAACACTCACTGACCGTCCACTTTCATTCTCTGTTGCTCAGTCACTGTTCGAGATACACAGCAGACTGCTACTGCAGAACAAAGCAGCTACTGTTACATGCATTACTCCACACACTGCTCACATGATAAACACTTAGCCCATCCAGTTACAAACAAAATGAAATAGAAGGAAATTATATTCCTCCCATGTCTGGTCTTAAGAGAGGCGAGAACTAAGCATGATAAAATTAAGCTTATGACTAACGTACAGTACATACAGGAATGCTAGAAAGAAAAGAAAGAAAACCACAACCAAAAAAATTAATGTGTGTCAACTACACAACACAGTCTTTTGGCAGTGAATTTGGACATTTAAATATTAGTGCATCCTTTATATAATAAATGAATATATGGTGAACCATAAAAGGCAACACTAGGAAAAACGCGGAATGTTTTTCAGGAAAAATAAAGATTGTGGAGCATGTATCAGAAAATTCAGTATGTTTATTTGTTGATCAAATATACAAAATGCTTGTCACTAGGGGTAGCAGTACACCTTTCTTATGTATAGAATGCATGGTGCTATAGGTTAAACCCTCCAGAAATATATACCTAGGAATTTGATTCTTATTTATAGGCAGTGTCCATGTTATTGAATTTGATGTGTGGTTATGACAAATTTCTGTTTGTCTGGTATGAAGTAACACTGCCTTTGCATTTTCTGTATTGCTTGGTGCATGTCTTCAGTTTTGCTCCATACATCGATATGGGCATTTAGCAACATGTAAATAAATGCATTGACCCATTTTCAACATTCCATTATTTGTATAGCCAGAATTACATCTCAGTAAATGGCATCGAACAGCAAACTTTGTGTTGTTGGTTCTGGTCATAGGCAGTTCTGGTTCATTCAGCATGCAACAGTAAAATTGTGAATTATGTATTGTTAGCAAGTGCTATGCATTTCATATCTGTTGTACTTTCATTTCCAAATATTTGTTTTGTTTTTACAGTGAGCTCCTTTACCAAAGGTGAACAGATGATTCACGTACTCAATGAATGTGGCACTCACTGTGCTGTTTTTGGGAATCATGATTTTGGTAAGAATGACATGCATTCATTTGCAAGTTTTTTTTTTTTTGTTGTATAGTGTTTTGTGTTCAAGTACATGTACAATATTTCTTTTAGATCATTTGGTTAGTGTAAATCCTTTGGAGTATAACCCAGAATACAGTATTATACATTATTCAATATTGGGAATGTAAAATCACGTCATTTACTCATAAAAGGTGAAGGACTCTAAATTAGAAGTTAGTAATTTTAAATTACTCCAGTTGTACAAAATATGTTAAGTCCTAATGTTCTCTGCAATATGTTAATCTAACTTATTGACAAATTCCGTATCCAAAGGACATGTACCAGTATGGATCGATGAATGCAAATAAATGAGAATGAGCGGTCAAATAATAAGTATTTGGATGGATGGATGGATGGATGGTGGATGGAGGGATGGGTGGATGGATGTGGTATTTAACAGACATGTGAAAGCATTCAAACTGGGTCCCACCTCCCCCACATTCGTACCATGCATCTTGATATTATCAAAGTTTCATTTATTCACCAACTGATGCACTAGTGAGTTGTCTTAAAAAGCAGTATTAAAATTGACATTCAAATTTACACTAAAACAGCTCTGACATGTTTCAGTGTTACAGTTACACCATCATCAGGGAGCACATTAATTCATGCTTACTAAAGTTACAGTTAAAATAGTCCATTAAAATTCATCGTTGTGTGGTTAATATGGTGGTGGTGTGGCTGCTATGCACGTAGACTGAGTTAGCTTGTAACTACACATGCCCTAACTCAGTCTATGACCAAACAGTGCAACAAACATATACCAATAAGGGTAAGTCCAGCCAATTTTCGATACGATTCATTATGCTTTGAAAATTCTATTGTCACAGTATTTGACACGCTGTTATTCGTTACAGACCCAATATATACAGCCACAGCACCACCATATTAACCACACACTGATGTGTTTTAATGAACTATTTTAACTGTAACTTTAGTAAGCATGTATTAATGCGCTCCCTGATGATGGTGTAACTGTAACACCGAAACATGTCGGAGCTGTTTGAATGTAAATTTGAAAGTAAATTTTAGTACTGTTTATTAAGACAACTCACTAGTGCATCAGTTGGTGAATAAATGAAACTTTGATAATTCAAACTTTTGTTGATATGATGTTATGAACTCCTTTTTGTTACAGATTTGAAATTTATCCTTACAGTTATTTCTTTATAAAACCTTGCTGTATGGGAGGAACCCATCTGAAAAAGTTTCCAAGTAGACATACTGCCAGGCAATGGCAGCTAATTTTTAAAGCACTTGGAACTCTTCCTATCAGTGTGGGTGAAATAATGGACATAATCTTTAGCTGGTATTAATCATGAGCCTGCCATTGATTTTATGCCAGAATATTTTTTTAAATAATGGAGTTAATCCCTTTATGCAGTAGTTTCATGTTTGTTACAGATTTTGGTTTGGAAGTGTTGAGTGACAGGGTTTCGGAAACAAAATTTCCATGGCTTATGTCAAATGTAATTGATCAGGAGACGGGACGACCTCTAGGAGATGGGAAAATAACACATGTGATTGACTGGAATGGAAAGAGGATAGGCCTTGTAAGTAATGCACATGCAAATTAAATGTTTAAATTCTTTGTACAACAGATATGAGTGCTGAGAGCAGATTATGGTAGATACGTTTGTACATAATAGTGTTCATGAAACAAACATGGTATTCTGTGCTTCAAAATGCTGTTCATAAAAAATGTAAGATTTATTTACATGAAAATATATGAAACTGTGTAAAACAATATTAAAATTTACTTTAATTTGTAAGTAGTGTATTTATATGGAGATTGATAAATTGTGTATTTGTCAGTCAAAATAGTGCGTGTTTCCTTTTTCTTGTCTTTTGGCCAGTATGTGTATACATGTAATGATGCAAGTCATTGAAATTTGGTATTATGAATGACAAAAAGATGATGATGAAATATAACTGTGGATTCATGTGGCGTATGGTGTCTTGTTAGCATTTGTGATGAACCTTCAGGTTCCATAAAATGTGGGGAATTTCTTGAGCAGCTGAGGAACTGTTGGGTTCTGAAGAAGGACTCTGGTCATAGAGTTAGATAGTTACTCAGTTTGAAGACTGTGGTCACAAGACAGAGGCAGGTAGATTGGTGAAATCAGTATTTCTGCAGGTCTGAGGATCCAAACATTGAACAGGAGGGTAGAGAAAAACCACGGAAATCAGGATAATTGGCCTCCAGGCAAAGATTCCAACCTGGCTCCTCTTAAGTGTAAAGCCAATGACTTGACTGCAACATTCAGTAAGAAGAAGGCTATGAAAAGTGTCCAAGAATTTTTGTGCAGTGTTCTGTTCACATTTATTGCAGGTTGGGCTGGTTGAACAGGAGTGGCTGGATACGCTGGCCAACATTAATCCTGAAGAGGTAACTTTCATTGACTTTATTGAGGCTGGAAGAAAGTTGGGAGCTCAGCTCAAGCAAGAGGTAGGTTGCAAGATTTGAGGTGCTCATAGCAGTGCTCTTTAAGATTCTGGTCTTCTGGGCTGTTACATTTTGTTGCTGGTTAATAGTGTTTTTTTCAGAATGTTTTAACTAATTGTTTTCTACCCAAAAGTGTAATTTCATGTGGGTATGAAACTGTCTCCCTTATCCTAAAGGAAAAATGTAGATGCTAGGTGTGTGGGAACACAGTGCAGAATAAATGGGTGGGAGATAGGGGAAGTATTATGCAACTTTGTAAGGTTTAGTTCTCATTGAATGTTAGTGGGATGATAAGACTGGCAGGGCAGTGTGGCACATGCATAGAAGACGAGAAATGCACCCTAGATTTGTGTCAGACAATATGAAGGGAAGGACCCACTTGTGAGACCTAGGCATAGATGGGAGCATATTCTTAAAACGATTCTTAAAGAAATAGGGTGTAAGGGTGTGTCCTGGATTCTGTGGTCCAGTGGAAGATGTGAACACGTGAATGAACGTTTAGGTTCCGTAAAGAACTGGAATGACCGGGATCTTTTAGAGAATAACTCTTATCCAATTATTCCAGAATACTAAATGTCATACTAAAGTAATACCATTTGAGTGTTCACTGAAATCTGTCTTCATTTGTGAATGTTTACAGGAGAAATGCATTTAATTATAATGTAGTTTCAAATGCTAACATGAGAGTGATGAGACTATAACAGTGCAATAGCTGGGAGATTGTAGTCAAAACAGTGACTGGACTATGGGCAGGACAGTCCAGGGTTCGATTCCTGGGGCGGGGGGGAAGAAGTTTTTTTCGTCTTCAAAACATCAAGACCAACTCTGAGACCCACACTATCCTCTATTCATTGTATATTGAGGGTCCTTTCCCAAGGAGCAAATGTGCCAGAATGTGAAGCTGACCATTTACTTCAAACTAGTGCTGATGTTAAAAATGAGTGGAGCTATTCCAGTACTTAATAATAATAATAATAATAATAATAATAATAATAATAATATTTATTAACTGCAATTGGGTTGTCACCCGGTGGCAGTAGTTATTTTACATGTAAACCAAACATGAAATTGGT
>Ga0123355_10012894_pt1 | contig 12973 bp, 8 predicted proteins | sample TergutEmb28metaG_3_FD_89872 | JGI IMG/M metagenome (GOLD analysis project Ga0123355, IMG submission 89872) | Embiratermes neotenicus P1 segment gut microbial communities from Petit-Saut dam, French Guiana - Emb289 P1 | ecosystem: Host-associated > Arthropoda: Insects > Digestive system > Gut ... | reverse complement strand
AGAACTTCGGTGCAAGTGCAGTGGCGCTCAGAATTAATGCCTGCTATGTGTATTATGCATAAAATAATCCGTCTTAGTCAGGTTATTTACGCAAACGGTTCCCGAAAATTATTCCATTTCCGCGTTAGGTAGTTTTCCGGTTTAAAGTATTATTTTACATAGGAAATAACTCCGTTCTGAAATTTATTTTCCGTTTGTCCAGGTTTCCGGTATATAGGGGGTCCGGTTTAGGCAGATTTCACTGTATTTTCATATGGACATATTTGTGCTGTGCACTTTATGTTGATGTGCTATGGCATATACATGTCAGTAGGAGTTTCTGCTGATGTGGAGACTAAGGTTGTGTCGGGGGATGGGTATAGCATGTGCACTAAGGTGTTTTATGGAAAACAGGAATACATAGAGTGTTGTAGATATTGTATATTCCATTTTCATCTAAATTTCCTATAACTCAGTGACGATACATGCATGTTATACTAAATCTGGGGCCACCACATATAAGCCTGTGTTGAACTTATCCACATCTGATGTCCCAAAAGAGTTGTTTCACCAGATAGAGGTCACTCTTGTTGCCTCCCGTTTTTGACAGTGAGAGGTAAGATGCTGTTAGTTTTCAGTGTGAGATGATGTGTTTGAATGATGTTTGTACACCTTACCTCATCCGATCATTGGTGGACTCTACATAAATTTAGCAGAGCTGTTCTTTGAAAAACTGATAATGCATCCCAAAAGCTACAACTTAAAAATTTACAAGACTCCTTGCATTTAATGAACTTGGGTCACCAACCACAGATATCATCCTTCAGTACTGATTCCCAGCTCAGCAAGTTTCTCAGTGAATGAAGTAAAGTTATGTCGCAGCCAGGCATGACCAGTATGGTGCTGATTGTAGACAGGGATAAGATTCCAGGTGGAGCCAGTAGCTTGCAAAAATCCATACTGGGTAGTCACTTGGCTCTAGCTGTTGCTTATGTGCTTGGAGGCTGGAAATGAAACTGAGCCAACCATCAGATTTCCGATTGATGTATATATCACTTACTGAGAAGAGATGCAGCTGGGTTTTTTTTATGCTTTGCCTTAATTCTGAACCTAACAAAATAAATGGGATCCATATGACTGGTGTACCTGACTCTTCCTCCCATCTGATAATCTGAAATGGTTGAAAACCAAATCACTTTTCATTTTCTGACTAGTAGGTTGCAGGTTCGATTCCCAATGGTGTCATTGGAATTTTTCGTTGACAGGGCCGACCCCAGGGCCACAAGGTCAGCTTATCCTCTAACATAAATGAATACCAGGAATATTTCCTGTGTGGTAAAGGCATCCAATGCGTAGGGCTGACAACCCTTCATGTGCTGATTGTCTTTAAATCTGGGAGCCTCAGCCTCCTGGTACTCACAGGACCCATGCAGAGTATGCTTTACCTTTTCCTTTTTTGTTTTCTGTCCAGTGTCACTTCTAGTTTCATTGAAAAGTTTTGAAAAGCAGCTTAAACTAAATTCTTTAGCCAGCACCAAGTTAAAAACAAAATTAAATATTTTTGCTTCCATCCACACTTCTCTAGTTAAGTATGACTTTTCTCTTCCCCATAACATTAGTGTTTGACCCAGTGGTTGCTGGATTGCTCTGTTCCATGGCTGACTTAAATCTGCCAGATACTTTCTTCAGATCAGTCATTTCAACCATATCTAGACCTTTGTCTGGGGCAAACATTGTTCTTTCTGTCTCTGTTTCTATTGTAAATACTCCATCTAGTATCTTAACACCCCATGTCAGATGATGGATGTGCTTCAGATTTGGATCATAATATTATTCTGGTTATGTTGGTATTTTTTATCAATATATTAGGAGATTGCATACCAAATATACCAACGTCTATGATAGTGTTCGTGCCCATGATTAAAAATTGCCCATAATACTGGGACATGGATTATTGACTACTTTACCATCACTTCCTGCTTTCTGCTCCATATTCTACTTTCCAACCTGCAAAGGACTTTATGGACTGAAATTTGTCATATGGTGGCAGTGAACTTGTCATTATAAGTGTGTGGGTTTTGTTGGATTTCCCTCTTTCATCAGGAGGAGTTAACCCCATATTTTTACACTTGTTAGCTTATGGCTTTAACATGAGTTTGACTAGTCAGTCACTTCCTTCCTTGTGGACATGGACTGTTTCTGTTCCTAAGATAGCAGTTCTGTTGTTATAATTTTTCCAGTATTTTAAATTTCTTATTCATGGTCATTATGTATTTCTTTCAAACGTAAGCTTCATTTAGCTCAGCATTGTTACAGAAAATACTGTTCGATTTCAGCCAGTTTGGTTACCTACCTTAACACGCTCGTGTAGTCTAAGTACAAAAGGTCAGATTGATTCTGTACATTTTGATTTCAGCAGTGCGTTTGGTATTGTTCTTCATGCCTTGCTCATACATCAGCTTAGCAACTTTGGCCTGTCTTCTAGTTACATTAACTGGCTTCATAGCTGTTAGAGTGACAGACAAGTGCCAGTGCATATTTCTGATATCTTCTCTTCTTACTTATGCCCTATGGAGTCTGGTGTTCCACAGGGATCTGCTTTATGACTCATACTAGTTAATGTCCTAATTAATGACAGTTGTGGTTCTGTGTTTTACGAGGAATGTTGTTCACTATAAATAAAACAGTCTGACATAGACTCAATACAGAAGTGGCATTTGGATAAAGTAATGGAGGAAGAGTGGTCCCTTTCCACACTGTGAAGGCATATAGGAGGACAGAGATATGGCTGTACTCTTTCTTGACCTATGTGCTAGATGAAATGAGTTGTCAGCCTCACTCTCCATCAGCTTTACCCCTGGGGAAAGATCCCCTGGTACCCTTCATATAGTTGGCTGGGCAGGCCCTGGAGCAGGTCTGGATGTCTTGGAGAAGAGTTAAATCTCTTGCCCCCACTGGGATTCAAACGGATTACGGTTGAGTTGCTTATCTGTACCTCTGCTCCATGGTGCAATGGCCATGGAGTGTTACAAACAGAGAGTGTTGGTTAAAAATTGAAGGAGTGGGAACTTGTTTAAGGTTTCATTGTGAACATGTATTAAATGGTTGAAAAATTTGTTGTGTTGTAAATTTGTGATGCTTCTGAGGCGGGAAATCCTTGTTAGCAGGAAACATATTGGAAAGACAGCACGTGTTAATTATATGAGAAAATTTTGGTACTGAATGTTATAAAATGCTGGTTGAGAAACTTTGTAAGCAAAGTTTTCTTAGGCAGGTTTCACTCTGTGTAATTTCTTCTGTTGTGCATTTTATTTTGTATTGTGTATTATTTTCTGTTTATTTAAAAAATTGTATTTTATCATGGCTGATGCTGTCTATAGTGATAGCAGTACATCCGGGAACAAATTGATCTCAATAAATCGTCTGTTAATTTAATTATGCAAATATTACTAATGCTTTTTGTTACCTGATCTCACTTGTTCCTGTTCTGCCTTGTCTGTGGGCTACCATTTATGGGTTGTTTTTGGTGTACTTTTTTTGGTGGTATTTTGCTGTTCCTGTGTTGACCTGGTGGGTGTTGTGCCAGCACATTAATAATCAATAACTGAATTGAATTTCGTATTTCTGTACTGTCTCTGTAATTGACCTTATGGGTATTGTGTCAGCTTATAAATCATGAAAAACTGAATTGTTTAGTTAGGCCTACTCAGATTCTAAAAATTTTCAATGCTTTCTTTTATTTATTGATATTGTACGCATACTTCATAGAGAGACATCAGGTACTACATACTCTTTGATCATATCATCTTACTTTATCTGGCCCATATCATTGGTCACTTTGCATCAGCTACCATATTGCATGGTATTTGGCCGACTTACCAAGCTGCCTAAATATGCTCATCACACAGAGGTCTTTACATGCCTGTAACCAGGAAACCAGTCTTCTGTTGAATTGTAGGTACCATTGCGACATTGCATGTTTGTGTATGATGTGTATACTAAATTGTGATCCTGCAGGAAGTATAATTCTTAATTTTAGATGAATGTTTCCTGATGCAACTCTTCCGAACACCATAACAGTTTGCCAATATGTGAAAAAGTGTTCGTCTGCAGCTGCACTTCTAGAGATGGAGTGAATACTTGGAAGATATGTGCTGTGTGCTAAATTTTAATTTTAATAAAGGTCATTTTTTCAAAGCACAACATAACATTTAATTAAAAATCTTACCATCATGGCACAAGGTATCATTCTGAAGCCTTATTTCAGTTTATCTGCTGTGCAAGAACTATTACTGTATGTGTTACCCTTTAACATGCCCCCCTCATGGTTTTATCTGCGTGACCTAAGATTCACACGGGTATGTTTCACACGTTGCGACACCATTGGTACTCTGATGGTTTGATATTTAATTAAGTTTTGCACATTGTTTACAGATTGTTTTTGGTAACTGAATGATAAGCAGGGGATTGTAGCCTCCTCATTCACCAAATTTCAACCCATGTGATTTTGTTTGTTAGGCTTGTTAAACAATAGGGGTAAAGATGTCCTGTTTGTGCCTTGAAGGTACAGAGGGTTAGTAATGGTATAGCTTCACTGAATCACAACCTGGTGCTAGATGGAGGTGAGTGATGACACTCCAGCTGCTTTGCCCCCCAGGGAAAGAACCCCTGGTACCCATTGAAGTGGAAGTTGGTTGAGCTCCAGAGCTGGTCTGACATGTTTAGAGAAAAAATTTCCTCTGACCGGTATTTGAACTCTGGTCTGCCCAGTCTGGAGCATAGTTGCTATAGTGACTACCCTACCCTGGCCCCCTAAAGGATAAAGTTTATGGAAATACTTCCACTGAAGATTGCCTGAAATAAAGCATTCAGAATATAGTGTTTTCAACTTCACAAGTAGAGCTGTGATGTGCAATGAACAGCATGTTTCTTGTGCATGACACTTGTCGTCTGCAAACCAAAGGAAACAGTTTCCACCCACTTTAAATGTGGTAAGTACTTTATTGCCTTAAACAGATTGAATTAAAATTAACAACACCTTCTTTAATATGATGAATAAAAACCTAGTATTAGCTGCAGTACATTTATCTAAAAGGTGCTGATGCTTACAGTAAATTTAAACAGCATTCAGCAGTTCACTGCCTCGTATGATGTGGAACGGTCTATGTAGTGACCAAGCGTATGGGCCAAATAAAGTCAGGCCTATATGTAGAACCCATGTGGTGTTGACTGTCAAAGATGGTGTGAATAAAAAACTATTAGAGAAAATTAAACATGTTATTGTAATGCACCCTGTTTGTAGCAAATTTTGTATCTAGTGGACCTAAATATAAGGTTCATGTAGAACACATACGGTGGTAGGATAGAAAAATTTTTCAGAATTTAAAAATGTAATTTGGATTTTAGCTAGGAGTGAATCAAATTATAGATCAGCTTGTAACTTTACTTAAACAGACTTCATAGGCACAGGATTGTTCTGTAATAGAGAAACATCATTGTTTGTAACATGTATTATCAAAAGTAATTCGTAGTTGTAGTGAACAGTTAAATTGTGATCATGTGGATTATAACAGTGTGTAATGGGGTGCAGGGAGCTGCATCCAACTTACACATGAAGGGTGGAGGCATTATGTTCCTCTTAAAATTTGGTACCCACCTGCCAGACTGTATGGTGTCACTATGTAGATGACCACTATTTGAATCAAACATTGTAAATACCTCAAATCTCATAACAACAATCTCTGCTTGGGTGTATCATTTGGTAATTAATGGCACATACTCTGACTTTTATTGAGTGAATGTGGAACTAATCTAAAGTAGTATGAGAGATTTATTGTTGAGTACTGTGGTAGTATTTTAAATACAGTTTCTTATTTCATACCATGCAGTACTCATCACACCTCATTTTAGACATTGATGCGTTAGACCTATGCAGTAGGGGTGAATGACTTTTGTTCTGTCTGAAGTTGAGAAACATAGAAGGCAGTAGGAAGACATGAAATGCTAGATTGCTGTTTTCGTGGCATGTGACACCATGACATTGGCCATGGTACCTCTGCCACACTATACACTGTCACATTCTGAAGGGCAAGAGTTTTGGTAGTCATTGCAGTGAATCTCAAATCTCATGTGAAATGTTTTCTGTAGTTTACAGTAATTTTTTTGTGGGACACTTTGACTGTGTCCTGATCCTTCATTATAGTAGTCCCGTGTAGTGGGTGGGGATGTACAGTTCTCGATAAAATGAACTTGGTAAAAACCACATTTATGAATTTACTTTTTGCAGTTGTCAGTTGTAAGAAATGCGTATGGCATAGATGGGTGAATACTGTGTGCTTCTGATTTATTTTTTTGAAGTCATGCATTTTTCTTCACATAGGTGTGGTCAAATAGTCTTGAAAAACACCTATTAACTACGTCATGTCCATCTGTCCATCTATCCACCTCTTTGTCACCATATATCTGTGGGGCTCCCGTTGGGCAGATTTATGTGAGATTTTATGTTCGGGACTTTAATCAGTATCTGTCATGAATATTTAGATTTGTTTAAAGTCATTCAAAAGTATCAAGCACATGGCATAAAGACATAAGTACCTTTTATTGTTGCCGCTGATATTGAGTCACCATATAGGTGCTGTCTTCAAGTTACATGGTATTAGGCTGTTAGGATAGACCAGAAGGTATAAACATTACACAAACGCACTGCAATGTTTCATTATATGTACATTGCACATTTTATTGCAATTGTAATTTTGACTTATAAGTTGTGTTGTATATTTAAATATTTTAATTAATTTCAATTATGTTTTACAGTTTGTTTTATTACCTTTTCTAGGTTATATTTAGGACAACAGTGAAGTTTTGTCTGTTTTCTAAAAGGGAACAGGGAAGTTCAGTTACCATACTTGGGTGATCATAGTGCTAAGATTGCTTAAAAAGTGCAAATAATTTGGATACATGATGTGGCTGTTTGACCATTCACTGCACCCACACATCAGTCCTGGTACTTTTGTGGAGTAGGTTGGTGTCTTCTTAGTTGTGGGTTCATATGGCCCTGTTCTGAGGTAGAAATCCTAAAGAACTTAAGATTTGCATATGTATGAAATTGCTTTCAGTTTACTCTATAGTTTGAATGAATGGTATCTATCATGTTGCAATAAAATTTAATTTTATCTTTGGCAATTCGCATATGGTATTTCACACTAGATTTTTAGAACAGACTTGTATTTCCTTGCTTATTTTGTTACCTGTTATGCTTTCATATTGATAATCCTGGGTGGATGGTTTTGTATTAATGTATGTATTTATTATTCTTCAGATTTAAATTTCTGTTGAGAAAAATTTAGAGTCAATATATGCTAGTAATAACTGCATGAAATGGGAAGGCCTACTTCTTAGCATAATTTTTTTGCTCCAGATACACATAAGATTTGGTATCTTTTGCATGATGATGAGCATTTGGTTAGGGATATATGGCTTATTTCAGATATGGTACTGATGTTGATCTTACTGCAATTTACATCTGTTTCTGGATGCCTAGATGTGTCTTGTAGATGGGAGATTGGTTCTGCTGCATCTTGGATTCTTTCTATTTTTTGCATTGAGCTTGTGCTTTTCAGTAGTTATGTGTGCTCTTGTGTTCTAGGTGCCTAAGCAGCATCTTCTCATTAACCAATCTCTTGGCTCCTACCGCGGTGGGTCGCTGCCCAATGTGAACCACATAGGCAGTAACTCAGTAGATTTGAAGGTAGGGGTAAATGGTGTGCTGTGATTTGCCAACTGTTTGCCCACATTAGGTGTTGCATGTCCTATTCCATAGCAGACATATGATTAAGCTCATCTGTCATTTGGTTGAATTCTTTGTGGAAGTGAAATTTGAACCTGCGTTACAATTTTAAAACTTAGCTCCCACAAGCCTTACATTTTATAAATTGATTGTTTCAAGTGTGTGAATGGTTGAATGTCCATATTTAGTGAACATGAAAGGCATATTAGGACCAAGCTGTGGTGCAAAATTGCAAACCCCAGACCACCATCTGCTACTGTAGTTTAACAATGATTCTTGCTGTTTCCCAAGTTCTGTACTTGTTATTCCTGTTTTGGTGCTTAGTTAAGCATGAACTTTTACCTTATGTTGTGAACTAGATATAATTTAGTTTATATTCTAAAATTTTAATATTACCAGACATGCTAATTTTTTTTATGTATATGTGCTTTGTGTCACCATGTGATTTAAACAGGTTCTTCCATGGTTTTGCTAATTGTTGTGAGGCTCCATACATGTATGTTATGTACATCTTTTGTGATATAAGGAAGATAGTTCATGTTGGATTTGAAGCATTTATGGTGAATAAATGCACGCATGTCTGCTTGGACAATTCCCTGTGGCAGGTTTGAGTTAAAAACCATTGTTTGGGAGAACTGCACCATATCCTTAAACAGGGTTGATAAGTTGAGCCAAAAACCAGTGTTTTGGCAATTTGATTCATGTCTTTTGGGATGTTATACCATGATGACTGGTAAATAGGTATTGATGTTTTGAATGTTTGTAGTGCCTTCAAAACCTCAGATCTCATTTTTAGAGGCTTGCTTTGTCTCCATTGTCAAGGGCAGTGTGGTTGCACTAGGAACCAGTGTTTTGGAGGCTTGCTTTCTCCTTGATCAGGTTCGACGTTTCAGCTGTGGTGACAGAAACAGGCAAGTAAGTCTCTGAGACATTGGTTTTGTGTTCAACCATGAAATGGCTGATGCCTGAGATTTGAGTGCAGATGGCTGATGATGACTCTTATTGACCCTGACCACATTTTTAGGTGTTCTTATGTAATGCAAAACGAATGTTTCTTCTTAACAATTCAGAATAACCATATGTTTAAGTGTTCTGTCTGTAGTGCAAAACTAATGTTACGTTGTGCCAAATCAGAATAATTATTTGTCTGCTTAATAAAACTGTGCCATCAGATCAAGCTACATGTGCCGAATACTTCGGAGTGGTGTGTTTAATATGAAATGTTAACAATGAGATTACCGTTCATACCACCTGAAATAACTAACAACTTTGCATTTTGCCCATGTAGTATATGTGTGCATTTTGCCTGATTTTCAGAACAAACAACAGTTATTACTCCTTACAACATTTATGGATTTTTGTTTGTAATAGAGACTGAATGTTTACAGTGATGTGGGAACCAAGTTTTTAAATGTCACATAATATTTCTGCTTCGAAGTATTAAGGTAGTAGGTATGTATTAAGGTATAGTTTGTTGTGAGGCCAAAATGCATATGTGGTTAACATCAGCTGCTTTTAATCCGGTTACCAGTTTTATCTGTGCCAGAGAGATGTGCAGTCAGGGTGTTCTTAGGCTCTGTTACCTTTTATGCATGTTTTGCATGGAATAAACAGTATGAATGCTTGACGGGGAAGTTATGCTTGCATTTTTCATTAACAGAATTACCAAACTTATTTATTTAAATATAATACTGGGGGGTTTATATGGACAGTTGCCTTCATGGGTTTTCCCATTCTCTTACACCATAACTGTTGATCTTGATAGTTCTCTTTCTCTAAATTGTTAACTTTCATCACTTTCTACAGTGATATTCAGAGTGTTATTAGTTCCCTAGTCCATATGTTTCAGTGATAGTACGTGCTTTCCAAGTGGTAGTAATGCTAGTATATTACCAGTAGTTATGGTCTGTACTGGCCTGTTTTGTCTGTGTACCTCTAGCCAAGAATGTAGATGGATTTCATTTCTGAGTTGAGGGCATGTATAGGGTGGAGTTTTGTTACCCCATAGGAGTGATGATCAGCAGAGTGGATTTAAAAGTAATACGGTCTCTGAACCAGAGAGGGTGCCAGGTGTCCATCACATTCCCAAACATTTATCTCCTTTGGAAGTGAAGGTTTCAGTCTAAGAACTTAAAAATCTAAGCACAGGTCTCACCAGTGATCAGACTCATTACACAAGAAATTAGAGACTAGTGTCTTACCTCAAGACCACCAGATGTCAATACAAAGCACTATTCACTGTAGGGTCCTGACCACTTTGTATTATAATAGACATGTTAAAAATAGAAATTAATTTAGGTTATGTAAGCAAAAATATAAAACAATGATAACATTATTTTCAGTCAAGTTTGTGATGTTTGGTGTAGTTGGTATTTTGACTCCCTGCCATGCTGAATAAGCGGCCTGGATTCTGAAACAGCCTCCTCTTTTTGGAATTTACCCATTTTCAAATAATAACTAAACATAGTGTTTTGGAACCTGGCTGTGCTTCTGTCTTCAAGTGTTGTAACAAACATATCAGGCGGGTCCCATAAGAGCTGTTTTCAGTCACTGGGCCAATCCTACAGGGTTTGATAATGGAATGTTGTATTCTGAAACAGTCTCATTCTTTTTAACATTATCCATGGCTGAATAAACATTAAAGTAACATTTTGGAAGCTGATTCTGCTTCTGTCTTTCAGTAACTGAGAATAAACCACACTGAGGGGCCCACCCAATAGGCTAGTTCCAACAGCTGTAGAAAGAAGTGTGAGCCTCCAAAAACTGTGTTGAAATTATTATTGGATAATGGGTATGGTAATATATATATATATATATTGTTTCAGAATACAGCATGCCATTGTTAAAAATCATATGGAATTGAACCAACTTGGGGATTGAGATTGGGTTTAATTTCCCCCCTTAAGAGCTATGTAATGTCACAGAATTTAACTGGTTTAATCGTAAGGCACAATGATGGGCTTTTGTGAACAATGAAAGACTCTTGTGCCATAGGTAATCAAAAGTGAACTAATAAAAATAAATAAATAGTATATATATTACATAAAGCAAATGTTATACTTACGTAAGAAATGGTTGTTAAGAACACTGTTGAGTGAAAGAAAACACACATGTAGAGTCAAAAATGTGGCCCTGTCTGAGTAGTTCCTGCACCTTGAAGATGGTTACTTGATTCTGATATTCTGCCACATTGAGTGGTTCATTCTTTCAACCTTTTCCAGCTTAGCTTTTCACATACACAAGGAGCACCATGTCTCATATTCTAAGTTGAAACAACATTGAAATGCAAAGTTCTTGAGTGACTTTTTTTTTTTTTTTTTAAAGGGAATTTTTAAGTTTCATTCCTCCCACGTTTATAATATTCATCTTTTCTTGAACTGAGAGCAGCTTATGTGCTATGGCAGTTTTTGATGTAGTAACCATGCTGATCACTTGTTCCATACTTTGTCGCTCTACTTGATGTGAATCGTGCATATGCAAGCAGTTTGATGTGAATATTATAATATAAGTGTACGTCAGCACAATCTAATTATTTATTTATAGTGTAGTTATAGTATGGCTACATGTTTCGACTAAAGACTAGTCATCTTCAGGCCTCTACAATTCTGTGCCAGATGTGAGCACAAAAATCTGTATACATATTCACACAGAATGTTTCAAATCTTTGAAGTCACAGTAAAACTGCTTATTCATGTAGATCATCACGACCTTATATCATGCTGTGTGAAATGCACGTTTGGAATTTGATTGCTGCACAGCTGGAATGTGACTGACATTTCCCACTACATGTTCCCATGGGTTAACATTGAGTCATTATCTCTGCCTTTGATGTGTGGTTGAAATTACCTTGGAGAATAATGTTCAGGAATTGAAGGAATGGGAAATTGTGTAAGATTTCAGTGTGAAGATATATTGAATTGGTGGAAAATGTAGTGTCACAAACTTTTCATTCTAAGGCAAGAAATCCTTTTAAGCAGGAAATGTTACGAAAGGGGCAGTGTATGTGTTAGTTGTATGGAGATATTTTGGTGCTAAATTATTGTGATGTTTCTGGTGAAAAATTTCTTAAGTAGGGTCATCATAAATGGGTGTTAGCGGTGTTTTAGAATGATGGTGACAAATCATAGTTGTTTTGAGGAAGAAATTAAGAGCAGATTAAATTCAAGAAATGTGTGCTATTTAACCTAGAATCTTGTGTCTTCCCATTTGCTGTCTAGATATGTAAAGGCAAGAATATACAGAACTATAATTTTGCCTGTTCTTTTTTGTGGATGTGAAACATGATATTTTACATTAAGGTAAGGATATAGGCAGAGGGTGTTGGAGAGTAGGATGTTAAAGAAAATATTTGAAGAGGGAGGCAGTAGCAGAATGCAGGAGAAAATTGCATAATGAGGAACTTCATGATTTGTATGCAGCTCTAGGTATTAATAGTGTGATAAAATTTGGGGGGTATGAGATGAGTGGGACGTGTGGTGGCATGTATGGAGGAGAAGAAAAATGCATAGAGATCTATGATTGGGAAGACTGCAGGAAGACTACATGGAAGAGCGGTATAAATGGGAGAATAGTTGTAAAATGGATATTAAGTGGGATGGGACACCATGAATTGGTTCATCTGGCAAAGGACATGGACAAGTAATGACTCTTTGTGCACATGGTAGTGAACATTTTGGTTCCAGAAAATGTGAAGAATCTATTGATTATCAGTGGGACTGTTTGCTTTTCAAGAAGCTCCATTAAGTAAACATAATTCCTTAATTTGAGCAATATGCCACATTTGTGTTTTCATAGACATGTGGCATATTGCTCAAGCTAAGCAGTAATTTCCCTGGTGAATAACAGACTCCACTGTTACTGCTGGTTTAATTTTTTTTATTGTAAATGTTATTTGGGAACAACTTTAACAAATCAAAATTCTGTTGCGGAAGAAATTAAGAGCAGATTGAAGTCAGGAAATGCTTGCTATCATTCGGTGCAGAATCTTTTGTCTTCCAGGTTGCTATCCAGAAATTTAAAGGTCAAGATATATAGAACTATAATTTTGCCTGTGGTTTTGTATGGGTGTGAAACTTGGTCCTTGACACTGCGTGAGGAAAGGAAGATGAGGGTGTTTGAGAACATGGTGTTGAGGAGAATATTTGGACCTAGGAGGGACGAGGTAACAGGGGAGTGGAGGAGATTGCATAACGAGGAGCTAAATGACTT
>Ga0123355_10012893_pt1 | contig 12974 bp, 8 predicted proteins | sample TergutEmb28metaG_3_FD_89872 | JGI IMG/M metagenome (GOLD analysis project Ga0123355, IMG submission 89872) | Embiratermes neotenicus P1 segment gut microbial communities from Petit-Saut dam, French Guiana - Emb289 P1 | ecosystem: Host-associated > Arthropoda: Insects > Digestive system > Gut ... | reverse complement strand
GGAGTAGCGGTACAAGTAGTATGACCTGTAACGGAGGCTGCGGTTACAGTTTTTAATACTCCTGATGATGGGTGCTGTGACACCCGAAACATGTAGAGTAGTTTTGCAGTGAATAAATATCTGTATACTGTTGTATCTGTTGGATTTTTATTCACATTGAATTACGATGCACGGAACCACGAGCTTAAAAAAAATTGTGGGACTACTTAAAAGCTGAACATATTAAATATGTAATTACAACACAAAATGTATTTAATCTGGTTTCCGTTCGCTTTTTTTCGGAAAGATACACGTTTGTCATACTTCAGTTCCATAAATATTCCGCTTTTCTGCAATATTTTAACGGAGAGACAGATAAATCACCCAAAAAAATCGCAAGGTTGTCAGCCTCGCAATTGGAAGGAGCTCAGACAAAATTGGATTGTCTTGAACCAGTGGGCTGCATGTAACAGATTATGTCGCAGTAGTAGATTTCAGCTTCATCATGTCGTCATAAATTTCATGACCGACTTCTGGTCTGTGGGAATGGAAACGGAGAAGGGATTGTAGGATCGAACCTCCCGACATAACTCTTAAAACTCCTGACAACTTTTCCTGTTTCAAACAAATGTGACCGAGACCTAACATGTATGCACATATTTTAAGTTTATTGGCTACAACATGCGCACTCTATCGTATTTTGGGAGAGATTATAAGGAGAGAAACAACTTAATTTATTCTCTAAAATTATGCTTATATTTCGCGTCCATCTAAGGCTGAGTGTTGGTAAGACAGCGTCCTAGAATACTTCGCTTAGGAATTAAGAGTCCTCATAAGTATGTTATACAGTGTACTGTCAATCGTCCGTTCCGGGTCGTAAGTAGCTAATGACTAATGGCGAAGGTGAGAAATAACGTGATTTAGCGTCAAGTGCTCGAACAGATTTTCAATACAAACAAAAATCACGGACTGTTTACGTGAACAGTAACCGTAAGCTATTTATGTAATAAATAAACAAATATTTTATTTTATGTTTATTGGACCGTGCATCATTGTGATAGCTGAAGAATAATAAGTAGTGTCCTGGCTTCAGCCTGTAGCCCGAACACCACTCCAGCCTACTCGCACCTAACCTCCAACATACAGCAAACCAAGAACGAAACGACCAATGTGGTAATCAACATCATAGTCGGGAGCTCCTGATGATGGGCATAGTGGTGCCCGAAACATGTTGAGTCTACAAGAAATACAATAAAATAATATGTAGCATCTAGCTGGTTTTTTATTTTTTCATTCTTCAAATATTTTATTTCTTTGTGGCTCAATTCATAAGTTTTGTATTTTCCATGTTTCTGAATTATCCGTGCAACCCACTCCGCACAACTGCCCCGAATAATCTAAAGTAAACTTTGGCTTTAATGGTATTCGTTTAGACTCTTAACCCTTGTCCTGCTAACGTGGAGAATATGGTGAGCTTCTAATAATGCCAGCATATGGCAGATTGGATGTAACTCGGCGTTTAAAGGGTTAATGGTTTACGACAAATTATGTGAGTAGTTTTAAAACGTGTATAGTAATTTGAGGTTTTTAAATAAACAAAGTCAGTCACTGAGTAACCCACACTTTTTCCTGAGAAGTTATATTTTATTGGGCAGTCCTGACAGGCTCGTTAGCTTTTTCTCAACAGCCCATCATCTTACTGGATCGTGCAAGAGTTCCGCCTGTCATTCCTTAAAGATGCGTTTTTTATACGCTTCTAAGCAAGATCTACCATGTGGTGTCTTCCTTTCAGATTTGCCGAATAATATCCTTTCTGATTAATCTAGGCCGTCATGTAACTACATTACACCATTCATTTATTCTCTGTAAGGTGTGACAGATTCATTGAACTCCAGAGTACAGAACATTTGACCCAGTGCAAGGCATGCAGGCACATGGAAAAATGTGAGGTATAGCTTCACTCATTCCTAGCCTCGACACTAGAGGTCAGTGGTCACTTTCACGCATCAGCCACTTTATATCCAGGGAAATAACTCCCAGTAACCATTGAACAGGAAACTGCCTGGGCTCTAGAGCAAGTCTAGACCTATTGCAGAGGAGACAGATCGGGGTCGGAACGCGATTTCTCGGATATGCAAACAGTACCCTAGTCTATGTGTCGACTGAGCTATTCCAAGGAACACAGGAAGACAGCGCTAGTTACTGGTCTGTGTGCGAATCCGTACGTGCTTGTCTGTACTCCATCAATAACAGTGTAAATATTCAATGTACAGTATTCTATGTTCCTTTTGGAGCACCAGTTAAAGGTTTCTATAGAAACTAGATGTCTATTCTGAGTTTCCATTTGTAATACCAGTTTCAGGCTGCTGTAGTAATTAGATTTGCTACGTATATCACGGGCCATTCTCTTACACGTTGAGCTGTCATTTATCAGACACGTAAGGATCACTTTGATCTTCAAGAGCTTTGAGCCTGGAGATACCTTATCTTCTGGGATATGATGTCACTTATTTTTGGTATGTAAATATGTACCACTGTTTCGGTAGACGATGGAAGCAGCATGTTCCTACAAAACTTTGGTATCCATCCACTAGGTTTCTCGACATTAGACCAGTTACTAGCACGACAGTCTCAGATGGCCTTGTTTCTTGTATCTTTTTTATTTTCTGCTTTCTTTTTCGTTTGTTTCCTTCTTTTCCTTGGGTTTGTTCCATTCACTTTGTTGTTTGTTATCTTTTCCTTCTTGCCACTCTTTTTTTTCCTGTTTCTTTGTCTCTCAATTTTCTTTTTCTCGTTTCTTTTGCCTTTCATTCGCCCGTTCCCTTTATTTGTCATCTTCACATTTCCTAGTCCTTTAGCTGGTTTGTTGAATGTGTAGTGAAAGTGATAGTGTACAACTTTGTCGCCAGTGGTGCGACATTCTGTAACGTTGTATGTGGTTACCAGCATTTCTAAGAAACGCGTTACCTCCATTTTCGTGGTAAAAGGTTTTAAAGCAGATTATGGTGTTGATTTACTCCTGTGTAATTACTTCCGTGTTACTTGCCTCCAAGTGGGATTCAGTATATTGCTTATTCAATGTTTCTGTAATGATGAACTTTGCAGCAAATACCATTACAACGAAAATGTATAAGTTTAATATACATACACTGTTTAATGCAGAGTACTGTTATGCATGAAACGCCAAATTGCTTTATAGCCGCTTCCTGCCAGCCAATTCAGAAGCACTCATCAAACTCCACCACAAATGGTAACAGCGGAGTATTTCATTGTCACCGTCTTGCCAGGTTTTCAACCCCGGGGAGAAGTGAGATATCTGACTTGTGTCGGAGGGTTTTGCCTTGTCTGTAGTGACAGGATCCCACTGCAGCCCCACAGCCACCCCATTCACCTCAAGATTTCTGGCATGTCATTCGAAGTTTACAGCCTCCGTTGTACAATTCGGGTAGGAAATTCGAACAGAAGCGCATTTCAAAGTCATGCTGTACGGGATTTTAAAACAGGGGAGTTTCTTTCTAGCTTTCTCTTCCGTCCTCTTTTTATTTCTTTCCTGCTACACTGTGTCTGTGTTGAACCGCAGATAGCTTTGAAACAAAAGACTGTGTTTACGAAACCTGTCTACAATTCCCATCATTATTTTCTTTCAAAATCTCTCCATAATTTTCCTACACTCTTACTTAATTTATTTGATGTCCAATTCGATAATGACAGTGGGAGAGTTGCCGTGTAGGTGGGAAAATATATTTATATTATTAGCTTCTCAAGAAGGACTCTGCACCATGGAGTAAGTAAGTATTAGCAAGAAATAAGTATTCAAATCAATAAACTAGCATTCACGGATCAGAGTCCATCTTGAGAAACTACCAGACCCTCATGTCTTCGAGAAATCTCCGGCATTTTATGTTATCCAATGTCATATTTCCGGTTTGACAAAACGTCGCTACTTGTGCCAATTCACCACACAAAATTTCAACTTATTTATTTAAGATCAATTTTAATATTATCCTCCAATCTATGTCTAGGTCCTCTGAATGGACTCCTTTCCTCCGTTCTCCCCACAAAAACCTGTATGAATTTTTATTTATTTTCTACACGCCAAATGACTTGACCAAATCTATCTTCTTTGATTTTATTTTTCTAATGATATTTTGTTACAAAATTTTTAGACTTCTTATGCAGTTTCCTTCAGTCTCTTGTTAGCCCCTCCCACTTAGGCCCAAACACCTTCCTCAACGCAGCATTCCCAAACACCATCTTTCCTTGATGTCACAGACATGCTGTCAAACCTGCCTTCATATCCTCTTAATAAAACAAGCAGAATTATGGGTTTGTATTTTAGTGTTTGTATTCTTAGGCGGTAAACTGGAAGACGAAAGATTTTTAACAAAGACCAAGGTCAGTTAGGCTAAACTGACAGGAAAGCATTCGGTTAACACGCTGTACACGATTATATGCACGTGCAGATTTCGGTACACTTTTTCAGCATTCAGTGTTTTTGTGGGTTTTGCGGCAATGCTGGCCAAGATGACGTCTGGCCCCTTCAGCTTGTAATAACATCCCTGCACATCTTGTGGCATTACGTGAAATCTTTAGGTATTATTATTATTATTATTATTATTATTACTACTACTACTACTACTGATACTAATAACTGCAATTGAGTTGTCACTCGGTGGCAGTAGTCCTTACACTAGTACTAACAAATCAAGTAAGTATAAACATACATAAACGAAACAATACAAAAAACAGTACAAACAATACAAAACACAGTAAATACAAGTAACATATTACCAAAACACCCACACATTACAAAGCCCAATCACACACTCGCGCGCGCGCACACACACACACACACACACACACACACATCACAAAACAAGTTAAAACAGCCACAGTACAAGTTCCAACAAACACAGAACAAATGAAATAGGCACAATACAATCAAGTACCCTCAGTATAAGGTACCCTAATGTACATGGCACTTTTATCCCCTAAAACTTCACCGTAACCCACTTCACTTCACTTCACTGAACTTCAAAATAAAATCACTTCACGTAAAACACGTCAGTTCACTCCACATCACTACACATCACTTATTTACACTCAATCCCCACTTGAATTCCCCTGCTTGTAACTACATTCTTAACCCTCTTTCTAAACATTTGTAGTTTACAATGGAAAGACGCTAGTGAGCTTGCAGGTAATTGGCTCCAGCTTTTAATAGTCCTGTTTACGAAGGAATGTTTACCAACATCTTTTCTTTGTTTCCTAGTCCTAATTTTCCGATTGTGATCTAGTATTCTCTTTTCACAAAACTAGAGAAACTTTCTGACCAATTCAGCGGGTTGCGTTATCAAGACGCAGTTTGTTGCAGGGAATTAAATATAGCTGATATGACAGTGTCTTGTAACTTACCGTCTTTTGGCACGGCTAACCTCTTTTTAAAAACTTATATTTCTCTGCTGTTTTAGTTCAATTTACGGTTTCTTACCCTGAAATGTACAGACATTAATTCAGTATAATAACAGTCATTATAGATCACATATGTCAGATTTATTTGAAAATTATATTTTGGATATGAAGTGGTACATAAACTTAGAGAAATTGTGAAGAGGGTATTAGGCGTTTTATCCATTTATACTTACGTATGTATTTTATGAACTTCTAATACCGAAATCTTAAGTGGCTGGAAATTTTCTGCTGCATAACAGAATATTATTGCACATAGCACCATAAAAGACACGGCTAGATACTGTCTGGTATCCAACTAGAAACTAACAAGCATCTCTATTTAATCACCATAGTAACGACTATCAGCAAGTAATGTAAGATGTGATAAATGAACAGCATTGACCGTTTAAGTTGTCTGACTTTGAAATTTGTCCATATGCTGTATCACCCTTTTTATCCATTAAAAATTTACATCGCGCAAACTTGAAGGCGACAGCCCTTTATTTCTTTACATATACATCCCTGTTCAGATTCATCAAACGCTGGAAAGGAGTGACGAGGAACCTAAAGTACATGTTAATATCTGTTCACTAGAATACGCGACAAACTGACGACAGTCACATTGTCTCTGTGCGTGAAATTAAGGCACATGGGGGAAGGGAAGTAGATATTCATTTGATCGTAACCTCGCCACTAGATGCAGGTGAGTGCTCAGCTTCGTGCTCCGGCCGTTTAGCTCTACATGAAACGCCCTCGAGACTCGCTGAATTGGAGGCTGCTGGGGTCCAGTAGCTGTGTAGATGCTCGAGAGATGATAAATATCTCTGGACTGTGTCGGAGGTCGAACCAAGGTACTTATGTTGCCCAGCCCATAGCCTTGTCACTGTGCTACTCCGGCTTACAAATTGCACAGGAGAAAAATTATGTAAAGGTAGCTAAGAAGTTGCTCGGAGGGTACAGGTATTTGAGAATGAGAGTAACAAAGAATATTACAGTCACGAACAAATTAAGATCTCATTACATTCAGGGAATCCTCTCTAACATTCATTTCACAGTCTTCTGTCTTTCCTCCTCCAGTATAAAAAGTCAGGATTAAAATAAATGAAACTTTAAGTTCACTTGTTATTTTTGTAGGTCTTGATGTCAAACTTGATCTCTCATCAGAGGGCAACAAAATGGATGGAGAATGTTGCTAAACGTATTGCTGAGAATAATATTTGGAACTAAGGGCGAGCGATTTGAGAGCGGCGTAGAGCGAACTTAATGAGGATGACTTTTATAGTAAGTACTGTGCCGGCTGTTTAATATTAGAGTATGAAACCAAAGAGATGGGACAGCTGGAGCATGTAAGACTATGAGATACACGACAAATGTATACAAAAATTTAGTCGGAAAATCCAGGCGTAGACAAGAGGACTCATTAAAATTGGTCGAGAAGAATTAATAGACTTGAATGAAGGACCAGACTGGTGTAAACTTTCGGAGCACAACTCAATTACCAGCTCTGTGACGAGCTTAACGAAAATTCGAGCTCCACAAAAGGTGAACAATTTGTTTCGTAGCTGAGTAAAAGCTTGTCTGCTTCTTGAACGGAGATATTTGTTTGGTGCTGAGATTCCTTCCGTTATTAAATTAACGTCTCTCTTCTGTCGTTACCAACAATAGGCCTACTACATAAACTAAATTATCTCTTTGATATGGTGCAGTTAAATCATTTCTTTTTCTGACGTTTCCGTTATTATTCGTGTTCTATTTAGTGTTCCTCTTACTGGTCGCAGTTTTGAGTTACTTGTGCTCATAAACTCGATTCCGTCTCCGTAAAAAAAAGTTTCTCTCTGTTCTTGGCCCATATACACTTCTTCTTTTCTTCTTCTTCTTCCTGAGACAACAGCATTGATCCAAGGGCCAACACTGACCTGCCTAAGGCAGAAAGTTTGGCATAAAAGAATGACAGCGTTGCTTGCTACTGGATAGACATTATCTGTGTAGAAAGATAGCTACTCTTCCTGTAATATGGACCGTGTATTAAGCCTCTTCTAAGTTTCTATTCCCATATTTTTCCAAAGCAGAAAAGTTTGTTTTCTTTTGAAGTTTAACTGCAACTTTTAAAAAAATGTAGTAGCGACGTTTGGTACAGTCTTAAGGCTCTTGGGACAGGAGACACATATCAAGGTGTTCTGTACCTTTAGAGAAATTGCCACTCTTTTACTGGGAAAAGAAAAAAATAAAGTGAAGAGCCTGATAGTAACGTTTTAACCTCCTCTCCTACAGCCTTTTGCAATAAAACTCGTGCTCTGTACCTAAGCAACTGAAAGAAAGATAAAGAAACGAAAGAATGGAAGAGAAGAAGTAAAATCGAACTTAATCCGTCCCAGTTCCTTCACAGTTCAGTCCTACTGCACTTCGAAAAACTGTACAAAAGAAACAAGTCTGTAAGTCTTCATCCACGTTAACTTTTATGTCTGTTTATTAAAGAGAAATAACTTTGAAGCGGAAGTGTGTGTATTCCGCACCGGAGAAGCAATGAAATTTGGTACGAATGTAATACCAATATCGATGCGCTTCTGTTTTTAAACTGTGAACTTATTTTTAGATGGTTAAAGTGATATTTTCAAGAATTCCAACGACGTTTCTTTATAGAACGGAAGGTAAAGTTTTCAGGAAAAGTTTTCAAAATATCAGCTGCTATATAGGTAAGTGAACTGAATCTCGAAATGTTATCATATGGTTCAACTTCTGTTTTTCAGTTCTAAATCGTTTTCTCCTAAGCAGTTAAAACTGCAGGTCGGGTCCTGTCGTGAAAAGCTGAGCCGACCAGAAAATTTCCATCTTTTATGAAACCCAAAGTTTCATTGTCCTGTTGACAAGATCTGTCACTGGATTCAATTGCTAGACATTTGAATCCAGTCATTACTGTCACCCACTTTCTTTACGATTTGCACGTTACGTAAATACAGACACGTTTTACAGGTGATCGTTTTTGTATTTTCCCTGCTCTTCAACTACCCATCGCTAGCATGCATGTTGTACTCCCTACCGATTTCATCCTATATTTTTTGAACAACTTAATAAAATATTCTAAAGAATAACCATTGTTTGTTGTGTAATTCTCTCTAAAAACTGCCAGTTTATAACTTCCCGGTACTTACTTCTCAGTACCTGCTCTGCTTCTTCGAAGTTCGTTGTCAGTACTGCAGCACATGTCAGTACTGCAGCACATGTCAGTACTGCAACACATGTCAGTACTGCAGCACATGTCAGTACTGCAGCACGTGTCAGTACTGCAGCACGTGTCAGTCCTGCAGCACGTGTCAGTACTGCAGCACATGTCAGTACTGCAGCACATGTCAGTACTGCAGCACGTGTCAGTACTGCAGCACATGTCAGTACTGCAGCACATGTCAGTACTGCAGCACATGTCAGTACTGCAGCACATGTCAGCCACAAACTGTATTCGGTTCCTGTGTCTTTCTGAAAGCTAATGTGCCTACAAATTATAAATGATGAAGTAAGCAAAAGCTGGGTCCAACGTCTTTATTGCCCACATCTTACACGAGAAAGTGCTGTGTTCATTGAGTTACTGAAGAGGTACTGCACTTGCAACAAAGGATGAAGAAGACAGACAATGCAATTTTTGTTCTAAAATCGAAGTTGACTTTCCTTGCCGTCCTGGGTCCTCTTCAGATTTGATTAGGATTGATCTATCCACAAATGGAACATACTGTCTGTCTCCCTTTCACATTACTTCGCTATGTTTCCTTTTCTTATTTCGTTCCCATTTCTTCTGTATATCTTCGTGTTAGCTGTTAGTTCATTTTCTTACACTGTGTTCGGTAAGTAACAATATGAACACTTTGGTCACTCTACAAACTGCATAAGTTTGTACGCATGTATTTCAGTTATGTCTGATGTTACTTGGTACTTGGAAATCTAGATTAGAAATTAAGAAACTAAGGAGCTTTTCGAATTTGTTTTATTTTTTCTTAATTAATCGACGTCAAACATTGAATTTCTTGTTAATCTAACCACCCACCCACATCTAGCAGTAAAGGTAAAGGTAAAGGTAAAGCAGTCCCGTTACAGGCCTGGAGTGGTCCAGAGAGTTCTGAGGAAGTTGAGGTTCCCAGATTTCGTGACAACGGCACAGAATGATGGTAGGTTGTCAGCCTTACGCACCGGCCGCCTTTATCCCAGGAAATACTCCAGGTACTCATTTCTGTTAGAGGCTGAGTCGACCCCAGAGCCACAGCGCGATCGGAAGGATTTTTTATGTCAATGAAAAATCCAGCTGGGAGCGAACCAGCGACCTTTCGATTTGTAGTACAGCACCTTAGTCACTGTGTTACCGCGGTCCCCACCCATATCTAGCGCCGAGGTTAAAGAAAGAATAGATCTAAACCTCTACTCTCCCTCAGTGCTTTGGTGGCCTCTTCTGGGGTGAATATTTACCTTTATGGAATCAGAAGAAATATTACTTTTTTTTTCTTTTTTTTCAGAAAATCCCGTCAACAGGCACTATCCTCAACCCGACGAACAGCCCCCAACTTCATAACCTCCTTTTACACCCATTTTAATATTATCCTTAAATTTAGTCCTCTGTTTTGCAGTTAGTCTCCATATTGTAGATTCTGCGCTGAAATAATATTGTACTGGAGGGTGAAGGACACATTTTGTGTCAGGTTCTTCGGGTAAACGCAGAAGTACGATGTGAAAAAAAATGTGGTTTTGGTTTATTTATAATGCCTTGGAATCAAATTGTTTTAGTTATTAAGGTCATGCCATATATAATAAGATTTTAATTGTGTGTTAATATATTAGTGTGTATTGCTGTATTAATAGATACAGGCAATTTTCTAGCATGTGCGTTTTCTCAAAGTTAACAAGGTGGCATCGATCCGTTGTGTTTTTATTAACCGAGTGTTTATGTCTATGTATATGTTTATGTCTATTATCCGACAAACACAACAAAACACTCGATTAACAAATGTTATGTTAGTTTATTTTTGCTTGTACATGTGCAGTAATGTAGGTCGGGTAGCTCAGTCGGTATAGCGACTGAGCTACGGGCTGGACGGTCCGGGATCGAATCCCGGTGTGGGCGAGATTTTCCGCCCGTCCAGACCGGCCCTGGGGTCCACCCAGCCCCCTGTAAAATGGGTACCGGGTCTTTCCCGGGGTTAAAGTGCGGCCGGGGCGTGCTGCTGACCACTCACCCCCTTCTAGTGCCGCGGTCATGGAAGAGTAGAGCTACACGTATAACTCTACCCACCCTCTAGGCCACACCGGGGCTGTAACGGGATCACGTTACCTTTTACATGTGCAGTAAAAATTAAACCCATTTCTCTTAAAACACGCACATTGAAGAACACTTTATTCATTCTATCGATTCTACATTCGATATTTACAGTCTTAAGAAAAACGTTACTTGTGTGCTGACGTTGGCCTGTATTCAATTCAAAGACGTCTGTATTCTGCTGTGGTTGACGTGACACTAATAAGGTATAGTCAAGGTACCGGTCTTTATCATCTCTGACACGTGCCACGATATCCTTCCTACACTCTGCTGTTGCATTTCCATTTGACTCTTTCTGTTTCTTACGCCGTTCATACAAACACAGTCCACATTCGGCCACAACTCTTGCAAAACCCTTCGAACTTGATTCTTTTAACTCTAAATCAAGTATCATTTGTTAAGTTTAAGTTTAGAGCTTATATATGTCGTCAGTACAGATGATATTTTGCCCAAATTTATTCGGAAGACCTACCAGAAAATGTCTTCCGCCCGCACTATGGCCCAGACGGCGGCTCAGACACTGACATAAATGAGTACAAGGGGTATTTCCTGGGGGGCAAAGGCGGCCGGTGCGTAGAGCTGACAACCTTGCCACCTTGATGTGACGATTGTCTAGAAGTTATGGGAGCTTCAACCTCATATATACCTAAGGGTTCATCCAGGCCTGTAATGGGATAACTTTACCTTTCTTTTATAACAAAGTGTGCCGGCGTATCGTAGCCGTTGTAGTGACTAAGCGAAAGGATTAGGCGATCCGGGATTCGAATCCTGGCAGGATTAATAAATTGCCCTCTTCTCCAAAGGTTGAGGGTTGAGGTCCACCCAGAATGTTCTTTAATGGGTACTGGCATTCTTTACGGGGGGGGGGGAGCGCAGCGACGGAAGTCTCAAGTTAGCCACTTACCTCCATCTAGTACCGAAGTAAAGACTTGAGTAGAGCCATACATTTACTGCCCACGTGTGCCTTCATGCAGTGGACAGTGACAGCTTTACCCTTCCACATATAATAAATGTCTTCAGTCGGCTAAACTTTTCCTGCCAAAAGTTTGTAGGACACGGGTCTACAGTGTTTGCACCCCTGACATTCTTACAATCCAACATAGGGAAGCTACTAACTAGGGCCCAAAGTCTTCAACTACTCAAACTTAACTCTGTTCCTTTCACTGTCATGTTCTTGTTACATCTCCAGTTTCTTTGTCTCATCGTTGTTGTTGTCGCATGAGCTCTGCTTCTCGTCTCCATAATCTTTAATCCTCTCTGAAGTATTCTTTGTTTCTGTTTCCGGCTCTCTTTGTGTCTGATCCGGTTGATAGGTGATCATAACTTATATTGTAAAAGCGTTCTTTGTTTTCTGGTGTTTCCTTACTTACCTTGGTTTCATCTGTTCATAATTTTATACGAAATAATTTTGTGCACTGTTCTATGTTTCTCTCCCCGTTTCTCTTCTTCTGGCAATCTTAAAGGTTTCTGTAGTGCAAAAGCGATCTGTGTTTGTGTTTGGTAGCTTGTAACCACTGGGTCATAAAGCCTTCAGTAACAGGAAGCCACTCTCTTACATGCAGAATGAAGCTGTTCTTGTCGACTGAAGATAATTTTCTTCCTATTTATTTATCTTCATTTTGAAAATAATGAAGATTGGGGACCTTCCGAATGCAGAAATACACAGGATACTTGTGTGTTACCATTCGTTACAAATATCCACACATGCATCATATCTTTAAGATCAGCTTTAATAAGAACCTCACACCCGTCGATGTCTTTCAAACGGTCTCTTCCTCTCAGCTCTTCCTATCAGAATCTTCTATCTATTTCTCATCTCCCTCAAGTATGCCGTGCTTATTTAATTGTTTATTTGATGTCCCTAATATCACTGTTGTGAACATAAAAATCACAGCGCTCCTGAGTACGTAATTTTTCTTATTCGTAATTCTGCGCCACTCTGACTCATTAAGCAATGGGTTTGTATTGTTATTAGAATCTAAAATTAAATTCGTTTCCAATTCAGAAACAATCAAATTAGATAGTTGAATAAAGAGAGACCACCTTGATGTCACTTGCTTTATTATTTCATTATTTAATGCTCAACTTGTTTCGGATGTTAATACATCCATCCCCAGGAGCTTGAGATTTATTTGTTGAGTTATTTCATGGGTTGTATTGCTCTGGTTCGATGTGTGTTGGTGTTACGTTGTGGTTTGGCTGTGGTGGTGCGGTATCCGTATGCAGGCTGAGGCACTAGTGCCTCAGCCTG